>OCVV010001024.1_pt1 | contig 35739 bp, 32 predicted proteins | sample 1539721 | NCBI WGS metagenome assembly OCVV01 (sample SAMN02144230, study PRJEB22623) | gut metagenome | biome: sheep rumen | host: Ovis aries | place: New Zealand | reverse complement strand
CTTTCCAAGTCCCACTGCATGACGGGTTGGCGTACGGGTTACGTCGCAGCTCCGAAAGAAATCGCAAAGCTCATTGCAAAGGCGCAAGGTCAGACGACTCATCATCCGTCAAACATCGCCCAGTATGCAGCGGAAAAAGCTTTGAAAATGCCTCTCGACGTCGTGTACAAAATGCGGGATGAATTCCGTCGTCGCCGGGATTTCCTTTATGGAAAAATTTCGCAGATTCCTGGCGTTTCGCTTCGCGTTCCGAATGGAGCGTTCTACCTCTTTGCCGATATCAGCGCTTTATTCGGAAAGAAAACTCCCGCTGGAACGCTCGTGACGAATTCCGTCGAATTCTGCACCTATTTGTTAGAAACCGTCGGACTTGCCATTGTGCCGGGAAGCGCCTTTGGTCGCGAAGGTTATGTGCGCTTTTCGTATGCCGCCTCCATGGAAACGCTTACCGCTGCAGCGGAACGTTTTGAAAAGGGTATCCGCGCGCTGCAATAATTTTCTGTCGCTATGGCTTCCACATTTTTCGTTCAGAAAATTTCTGCAAACGCCCCGTTCCTGATTGGGCGCGGGAAAGACGTAGACTTTCCTCTGAAGGACGCCTCTGTTTCGAGGCACCATGCCAAAATTGAATTTCGTGACGGACATTGGATCTTTACCAATTTAAGTCAAACTTCGGGAACTCTATTCGAAGGGAATAGCATTCAAGAAAAAGAAATTCACCATGGCGATGTGTTTATGCTCGGTCTGCAACAGCTCCGTTTTGCGCTGAAGCAGGGAGAGCTTTCGCTTTCGCATGTGCGCTCCATTGAAAATGTCCCCGCCATTCCGCTGACACCGGGAAAACCTCTCCTTCTCCACCGCGGAACAAACGATGACGAACCGGGGACAATCCTCCACCCCGCTTGCCCGAAAATTCTTGCGAAAGCAACCCTCGCTGGCAAGCGATTAAAGCTCGTCTTTGCCCATCAGATTTGGCATCGAACGCTTTACCTAGAAAATCACGGAACGCTAAAATTACCGTGGTGCCTTATCGAATTTCGCGACGGAAATTTATTTCTGCACCAAAAGGACATCGGCTTCTCGCTTGTTGTCAAAGACATTTCCGTCGAGCTTTCCCATCGGGAAATTCTTCAGGACATCCGATTCTCGTTACCCGCAGGAAAGATCCTTTCGATCATCGGCATGAGCGGTCAAGGGAAAAGTACATTCTTGGAGCTTCTCGCCGGAAAAGTGCGCAAATCCAAAGGTTCCATCCATCTGGATTGTATCGATCATGAAGAGGGCGACGTTCGCCGCGAAATCGCCTATTTACCGCAAGAGCCTTTGCTTCGAGATTCTCTGACCGTTATGGAGACGCTCCGTTTGGCAGCTCGCATTACACTCCCCAAGGATTATTCGGAAAAAGAAACCGACGCAAGAGCTCATAGTTTGTTGCAGTTGTTGCACATCGACGCCTTAAAAGACAGCCGCGTCGGAGTCCTTTCCGGAGGCGAACGCCGCCGCGTCGCCATCGCTTCCCAGCTGATGGGCGGACCGGGATTGATTCTTTTAGATGAGCCTCTTTCGGGACTAGATCCTTTGAACGCCAAGCGCCTTTGCGCCCATTTAAAAATTCTTGCATCCAAAGGGCACACGGTCATCTTAACGACTCACAGCTACGAAGCGCTACAAGTTTCGGACGAAGTTTTGTTAATCCATCAAGGTCAAATGGGATTTTACGGAACGCCCAAAGACGCCTTCCGTTTCTTTAACGCAGAAGATCCCGAAGGAATCCTAGAAACCCTGTCCGATCGTACCGCATCCAATTGGACGGAATCCGGATATGGAAATGCGATCGAAGAACCGGAAGCGACTCCTATTTTTTTCCCAAAAGTTCCTAAAAAAGAAATGTTCTTTTACTTCTTTTCGTTGCTGTTCAAGCAATGGTTCAGGGACCGCGGAAAGGCGCTTTCGCTGATCCTTCAGCCGATGATTGTCGGCTTTTTGCTTTCGCAGATTTTTTCGAGAACATCCTCGCTCTGGGTTGCCGCGTTTGCGCTTGTCTTATGCGCAAACTGGTTTGCCCTTTCGCTTTCCGTGCGCGAAATCGTACAAGAAAAAGACTTGCTGCTCGATGAATTCCGCAAAGGAACTTCCCCTTATGCGGTCCTCTGCTCTAAGCTTCTTTTTACCAGCTTTTTTGCCTTTTTAGAAACCACGATTGCCTACAGTTTTTTTGCAGACAACATCGAAGTCTATCCTTCGGTTTTTCTTTGCCTGATTCTGATTGCAACGGTTTTACCTGCTTCCGCCGCAGGACTTTTGCTGAGTTCTTTTGCCAAAAATCCGGGGCAGGCAAACGCGTTTCTTCCGTTGATCATCCTGCCACAGATCGCTCTTTCTGGAGCCCTTGTTTCCAAAGACCAAATGACTCCTTTAGCACAAATCCTTAGCAACGCTGTATGGACCAGCTTCGATCAATCCGCGTTGCAGAGTGTTTTCACTGGGCTTGAACCAACCCTTTTTGATATAGTTCTCCCTACCGGGATTGCGTGCATAATTTATATTATGACAGTATTCGCGTTAGAAACCATGAAGAAAGCAAAATGACCGTAGAAAAATTTCCTCGACCGTTCAATGAAAATTACGAACTTTTAGGCGTTCTCGGAAAAGGTGGCATGGGCTATGTGTATAAGGCTCTGCAAAAAAATCTGAAACGAGAAGTCGCCCTTAAAGTCCTTGACGCCTCTTCGGACAAGGAATCCATTGAACGCTTCTACATGGAAGCGCAAGCGATGAAAGAGCTGGACCATCAAAACCTGGTGCAGGTTTTTGATTTTGGAAAGCAAGGAAACCAGCTTTTTATTGCAATGACCTATGTGAAAGGTAGCACCCTTTCCGAAGTCCTTGAACATCGACGCCGTCTGGATTTTGACGCGATCGAAATCATCGCCAAACAGGTTGCTCGTGGACTTCTCTATGCCCATAGCAAAGGCATTGTCCACCGCGACGTGAAGCCGTCAAATATCATGATTACTCACGACAACCGTGTGTATCTGATGGACTTTGGAATTTCGCACATTCAATCGGCCGAACGTTTGACTCTGACCGGAATGACGATGGGAACCCCGGAGTACATGTCTCCGGAGCAATGCCATGGGGACGAAGTTTCCATTGGTTCCGACATTTACAGCCTGGGCGTTATTTTGTTCGAAATGACCTGCGGTCGATTGCCGTTTACCGGTTCAAAGCCGATTGAAATCGCCATGAAGCATGTGCAAGAAGATCCTCCCAATCCGGAGAACTTCCGCCCGGACATGCCCAAGGGTCTTGCAAAGCTCATTCTCAAATGTCTCAAGAAAAGCGTTGCCGATCGTTTTAAGGATATGCAGGAATTTTTGGACGCACTCGACATTGTCTTTGCGCCTTTGCATCCGGGAGAACGTCACGGGCACGATACGATGAGCATTCGAAATCTTATCAAAAACCGCCCGCTGATTTCAAACCAGGTTACAGACAAAGTCTTTAAATTCACGAATAAACATGCAATGCTTTTTGCGATTGCGCTGTTTCCGCTTTTAATCCTTTTAATTCTCGCATTCTTGCTGACGTACAAGCCTCCTAAAACTTTGCAAGAAGTTTCAGGAGTCGAAATCCGCGCCGCCCACGAAGAACGCGACATGGAAGGAGACGACGATTACGACGAATCCAATCTTCTCGATAAAAATTTAAGGACAGCATGGCTCCTTCCCATGCCGACAAATTCCCGCGCACCGATCTGCATTCTCGACTTTGATCAGCCGACAATCGTTACGAACATCGGACTTGCAACGGGCTTCCAAAAATCTGTTGATGACGAATTCGGCGACCGCTTCCGTATTTTCAACAAACCCAAAACGCTTTCGTTGTTGACCAAGGAAGGTTTTCGCCAAACGATTCACTTAGAAGATATCAAAGGCGTGCAATATCCAACGATGAAACCGATGGAAACAACCGAAATTCAAGTGTTTTTGGATGATGCGTATATTGTCAACGAATCCAATGACTTTGCGATTTCCGAACTCCGTATTCTCGGTTTGCTTGCACAATGATTGCTTCCAAAAACAGAGTATGTTACAATAAACAAAAAGGACAATTTGCCGAACTGCATGCCGCCGCATTTCTTTGCCGAAACGGTTGCACAATCCTTTCGAGAAATTACCGCTATAAGAACGGAGAACTGGATATCGTTGCCAAAAATTCCCAAGGCGTTATCCTATTCGTGGAAGTCAAGTCCGTTTGGGATCCGCTAGCAGGCAATCCGGCAAGCCGTGTCAATTCAAAAAAGCAGTACCAGGTTTGGAAAACGGCAGCCCATTTTTTGCATTTTCACGGCGGACAAAATCAAAAATGTAGGTTTGACGTCATTAGCGTCGACATGCGCTTCGGAAAGCTCGTTCTAAAGCATTATCCGGACGCTTTTGTAGCCACACGCGTCATTCCCGAATGTTAAATTTGAGCGCACTATGAATTCAACGCGACTGGAAGTACACCCTCTGAATCCGCAAGCACGCCTTGTCAAACAGGCTGCGGATATCCTTGACAAAGACGGACTCGTCCTTTACCCGACAGAATCCGGTTATGCAATCGGTTGCAATGCGCAATCGTCCAAAGCAATCCATCGTCTTTATCAGCTGAAAAAGCCGATGAAAAAATTCGTCATGGCAATCATCCTTCCGGATATTCGCAAAGCTTCCGAATTTGCTCATGTCAGCAATTTTGCATTCCAGATCATGAAGCGTCGCGTTCCTGGTCCTTATACATTTATTCTTCCCGCCGATCCTTCGATTGCTCGTAAACTGGATGTCAAGCGTCCAGAAGTCGGATTCCGTATGCCGGAACATCCTTTTTTCAAGGAACTCTTCCGAGTTTACGACAAACCTATTTTGAGTACCGCGGCGAAACTTTCGGATGATGAAATTTTCACGGAGCCGGATGACCTCTGGAAGCTTTTCCAGCACAGCGTCGACCTGATGATTGATTGCGGTTCAATCGAAATTCACCCGACAAACATCATCAGTCTCGTGGGAGATTCCATCGAAGTCATCCGCGGTGAACTTTTGCCGGAACCTTGATTTTTGCACAACCGCTTACGGAGACCAGGCGTAAGAAAGCGTCCATGCCGTAGCCCAAATCACAGCGAGCAAAAAACGCGTTTCCTTTTTATAGGGATGCATCCAGAAGACCGGTAAAAAAGCGAGCGGTAAAATCACAAAAGGCATCCATTGGAAATCGACGCCTCGGTACGAAAGCGAAAGCATTCCAAAGAAATCGATCCAAATCCAAAGCAAAATTGCAAGCGACGCAAACAGGCGTCGCCTTTTTGCAAGGAATAGAGTCGAAACGCAAAGCGACAGCGCAAACATTTGAAACGGCAAGAGCTCATAATGCGGATAAGCTTTCGAAGAAACGAGAAAAACAAAAAGCTCATCCAAAAGTAAAAAGAACACGAGCATTCCCGCTCGGAACGGCACGCGCATCGGAGTCTTAAAGAGGAATGGCGCCGGAAGCATTGCCACCAACGCGGTCAGCATATACGCAAACGAAGTCACGGCACGCCTCCCGAATCTTTTTGCACCGCCAAAGTTCTCAAAAACCGAACAAGCGCTAGCGCTTCTTCCTTGGAAACTCTCCCTCGGAAAGGTTGCATATAATTCCTTCCTTCCAAGATGACTTTTTGCAAAGAATCTTCCCCTAGAGAATCGATACGTGAAAGCGAAAGCGATTGCGGAAGCGGATAATATTCATGCACAAATTTGCGGTTCAGGTTTCCGTCTTTCCCGTGGCATACCGAGCAACGCGCGTTCCACAGTTCACGGGTCGCCATTGTTGACGAACCAAAGTCCAACGTTTCACTTTGAACCGAAATAAAAGCTTCCGAATAAGAAACTTCCGTACCGCGGTAAAAAAGGCCCCAAAGACCAGCCGTCCATAGACAAAGGATGCCCAAGGCAAAGAGCACTTTTTTTCGATTCCACAATTCCAACGCCGCAAAAAAAGAAAGTGTAACTCCAGCCACAAGCGCAAATATGGGGAATAGGATTGGAATCATGCGCACTAGCGGAACTCCTTGAACATTACACACAAAGTAAATCGCAAAAAGAGATGCGCCCAACACTCCGATTCCAATCGCGATTCGAAACTTTTTCACTGCAAATTCCGCAGGCCTTTCCCGTAATATTTCAAGCCAGTTTTCGTCGAAAGCTTTCGGGAATTTTTTTTGAACACCTATTCGCAGTATCGCGAACAGAACGCAAAAAGCTCCGATGCTAAAAGAGGCAAGACCGATATCCACCCACGTCCATTCAAGAGACTCCAGCTGCACAAGTTGCAACCGTTCCCACCAAAGGCTAGCCAAGCCCGAAATGGCGGCAAGCACCCGCATCATGGGAATTTCTCGGATTTTGGAAATCCACAAAAGCTGAGGGAACAAAAATCCTAGAAGAATGATTTCCGGTTGCCAAACCTGTTTAGCCATCGCTTCCCAAATCCAAAAAGCAAGCATGGCCCAAGAAAAGGAAAGCAAAATATCTTCCACCGCTCGAACCCGATGTCCCGAAATTTCCGTTAAGATCAAGACCAAAGCAACACCGGAATAGAGCGCCCCAAAAATGAAATACAGAGGGAAATAAGCACCCTGCCAACCTGGCACAAATGTCACCGCAAAATCCATCGAGACAATCGTGTGAACCCACAATACCAGCGGGAAAAGGATCCAGGCAAAAGGTCTTCGAAATTTTTCAAGGCTCGGTTTTTGAAGCGAAAAAAGATGTAACAGAAGATACAGGGAAGAAATAAGTCCATAAACAAGAATCGCCACAAAGTCCCATACAAGTGGAGATTCGGGATTCACCCAGATCGACCGCCCATTTCCAAGCGGAATCATTTGATAAAATCCTTCCGGGATTCCCAAATGAATCAGCGGGAAAGAAGCCGCTACGGCTAGCGCGGCTAACGTCGAAAGTTCCGCCATTAAAGCGACACGGTGCTGCCACCGCACTCCGAACACAAGAAGAATCGCAGAAAAAAAGGTTCCCGCATGGGCAAGGCCAATCCAAAAAACAAAATCGGCAATCGGAGTTCCCCAGAATGCGGTCTGGGAAAGGGCCCAACTCGAAGGTCCTAGCGACACAGCGGAGTCTAGGGCAAAAAGTCCAGGGAAAAGCAAAATGATTCCAAAAATCAGAATATTTCGATTCATGCCTTTCCTCTTAAATAAACGACCGCAGGCATCAATTTAGCGATGGACTTGGGCGCATAAATTCCTCGATTTTGGGTCTTTCGCACCAGTTCCGATTCCGGATCAAGCCAATTTCCAAAGAGAATCGCATGCTTGGGGCACGCTTCCGCACATGCCGGTAAGACTTCCGTTTTTCGCCAATCCAAGCCAAAGGTTTTTGCCTGGATACGCGCGTTTTGAAGACGTTGAATGCAAAGTGAGCATTTTTCCATGACGCCCTGCACTCGAAGAGGAACCTCAGGGTTGAATTTAGCGGCAAGCCCTTGCGCCTGTGCGTCCGTATAATTGAACTTTCGAGCGTGCAAAGGACAGTTCGCACCGCAAAAGCGCGTACCGATGCAACGCGGGTACACCATCGAAGAAAAACCGTCCGGACTTGCAACCGCAGCTCCTGTCGGGCAAACCTTTTCGCAGGGAGCGTTACCACAGTGAGCGCACATTACAGGCATCCCCCCCCGCAGTTCAAGCCAGTGCATGTAACGCCCCTTGCGAGCCTCTTCCTGATTGACTCGGGGAACGTTATTTTCAATCATGCACGCAAGGGCGCATTTTCCGCAACCATTGCAAAGGTCTAGGTCTATCGCCATCCCATAGCGAATATCCGCATTGGGAAATTTCGGATGTTTGCCCGGTCGCGGAATGGGCGAAAGCGTTTCCGGTTGCGGGGTCGAAAATCTCGCTTCGTCGACTTCTTTTTGCCAAAGGCTTAAATCCGGTTTTTCAGGAGTCTTTGGATGAACATTTGAAGGCAAGGATTTTCCCTTTCGGCAGCCAAATAGCGAAAGGGCGGCAAAAGTTCCAGCCATCAGTTTTAAAAAGGATGCACGCGAAATCTTCACCGATGGCACCTCGCACAATCCGTAGAAGCCTTGGGAAATCCGCGTTTTCCTTGATGACAAGCAAGGCAATCCTGCATCCGCACCGCGGGACGGCGTCCAGCATCTATTTCTTTTGCTGTTCCATGGCAGGTTTCACAATGGACTTGGGCCTTTACGTGTAAGCCATGCGGAAAAACGACATTCGACGGCAATAAACTTGTAAACGAAAAGGGATTGTCTAGCGCAACGTGAAGCGCCTTGTCGAGTTTTTCGATTTCTGCCGATTCCGTAAGAGGCAAATGATGGCAATCCATGCAGTCCGCTTTCGAGGGCATCTGGGCGTGAATTCCGACTTCTGCACCCACATGGCATTTGGAACATTCCAACCCCAGCGCATCTGCATGCTTTTCGTGGTCAAACGGGACTCGGGAAGGATTTTCATACACATATTCCGGAAATGATGCCAAATCCCATACGACAAGACCTGCCCCGCATAAAACAAGGACAGCCCACACAACTATTCTTTTTTTCTTCCCGATTCGCAATCTTTACCCGAATCCTCCATCAAAAAATAATTTTTTGCCTGTCTTGGAGTGTGAGTTTTTTATATTTGTCACGCTTAATATTCCCAATCAAGGAAGTTCACTTTATGAAACGCACACATAACTGCGGCCAACTTCGCAAGGAAGATGTTGGCCAGACTGTAACACTCGCCGGTTGGGTGGATCGCCGCCGCGACCACGGTGGAGTCATCTTCGTTGACCTCCGCGACAAGTTTGGCAAAACGCAGATCGTTTTCAACCCGGATTACAATGCCGAAGTTTTGAAGACAGCGGAACAGCTCCGTAATGAATACGTCATTTACGTGACTGGTCAGGTATATGCCCGCGAAGAAGGCAACACCAACGAAAAGCTCGCTACCGGTGAAATTGAAGTCAAGGCAAATAAGCTTGAAATTTTGAACGCCGCCCTCACTTCTCCGCTCGCCATCAACGACCCGAACGAAGAATGCAAGGAAAACGACGACCTTCGCCTGCAGTACCGTTACCTGGATCTTCGCCGTCCGTGGATCCAAAAGAAGCTCCTCCTCAAGAGCCGTTTCCTCAAGGCCGTGTACGACTTTTTCTATGCAAACGGTTTTGAAAACATCGAAACCCCGTGCCTTTGCAAGTCCACTCCGGAAGGCGCACGTGACTACCTCGTGCCGTCCCGCGTGAACCCGGGCAAGTTCTACGCCCTCCCGCAGTCTCCGCAGCAGTACAAGCAGCTCTTGATGATTGCTGGCATGGACCGCTACTTCCAGATCGCCAAGTGCTTCCGCGACGAAGACCTTCGCGCAGACCGTCAGCCGGAATTCACTCAGATCGACGTCGAAATGTCTTTCGTCAACCAGGACGAAGTCATGGAAATGTTCGACAAGTTCGTCACGGACGTTCTCGGCAAGGTTTGGAACTTCGAACCGCCTAAGCATATCCGTCGCATGAAGTGGCACGAAGCCATGCTCAAGTACGGTTCCGACAAGCCGGACCTTCGCTTCGATNCTCGAAATCCACGATGTTTCCGAAATCGGCGCCAAGTCCAACTTCGGCGTGTTCAAGAACTGCGTCGCAGCTGGCGGAAAGATCCGCGGTATCGCAGCCAAGGGTTGCGTGGACTTCACCCGTAAGCAGATTGACGAACTCACCGCTTATGTCGGCAAGTACGGTTCCAAGGGCCTCGTTTGGATGCGCGTCAAGGAAAATGACGAAGTCGAAACTCAGGTCGGCAAGTTCTTCACAACGGAACAGTTGAACGAACTCCGTGACGCTGTCGGTGCCAAGTGCGGCGACATGATGTTCTTCATCGCAGGTCCGGAAAAGGTTGCAGCAACCGCTATGGGCCAGCTCCGCTTGGAAGTCGCTCGTATCAAGGGTCTCCGCGATCCGAAGAAGCGCGAATTCGTGTGGATTACCGAATTCCCGATGTTCGAATACAGCGAAACGGAAGGCCGCTACATGGCGATGCACCACCCGTTCACGAACCCGCTCCCGGAACATCTCCAGATGATGCTCGACGGCAACCTCAAGGATTGCAACGCCGAAGCATACGACCTCGTCTTGAACGGTGTCGAAATCGGTGGTGGTTCTATCCGTATTCACAACCCGGAAGTTCAGGAAAAGGTTTTCCGTCTCCTCGGTCTCTCCGAAGAACAGGTGAAGGAAAAGTTCGGCTTCTTCGTCGATGCCTTCAAGTACGGCGCTCCTCCGCACGGTGGTCTTGCCTTCGGTCTCGACCGCGTTGTCGCAACCATGGAAGGTGAAGAATCCATCCGTGACTTCATCGCATTCCCGAAGAACACGAGTGCCTCTAGCCCGATGGACCAGAGCCCGAGCGAAGTCGATCTGAACCAGTTGAACGATCTTCACATTTCGATCAACATGTTGAACGACAAGAAGAGCGTCTAATTCTTCGACGCTTTTCCCAGAAATCAGAAAGACCTCCCGAAATCGGGAGGTCCTTTTTGTTTTACCCCAACAAAACCTTTTATAGACCCCCTCACAAACGGCCACCTCCATTCAGAGGTGGCCGCTAGGGTGTGTGGTCTAGGGAACTTGAATCGTTCCACCCATAAATTAAAAGAAATTCCCCTAGACCGTTTAATGTGAAGTACAAAAAATGTTGTAGCGTTTTACAACACCCAAAGAATCAGCGGGAGCGAAACAACGCAGAAAATTCCGACGGCGGGAATAATCAATTTACGCATTTCAGCATCGCCAAAGATACATGCCAAAACTCCCTTGCAAAGTGTATTGGCAAGCCCCGCGATCGCGATTGCCTTGACAGCTGAATTCAATAAGACCGCTCCCTGCTTGCTCATTTCCATCACGGAAAGCGTGATGGCATCCATGCTCGCAAGGCCCGTGATAAAAGTGGAAATGTAGAGCGCATCACTGCCAAAATATTTTTGCGCCGCATTCGCAAGAAAGAGCACCACGGCAAAGATAAAGCCAAATTTAATCGACGGCCAAAGTTCAAACGGGTTTGTAAAATCCGTCATTTGGACGGCATTCAAGCGTTTATTCCGCCGATACAGAAAATAGGCATAAAGGAATCCTGGAATTAGCGGAATGAGCAAAGCGATGGCGAGCTTCCCCGCTATCGCAGGTAAAAGCAAGATGCATATCAAATAAATGCGGAAGTACATCACCGACCATGCAACGACAATTCCTGTCGTCAGCGTATTCGAAAAGCCTGGATTCTGTTTACTGCGCTGTGACAGATTAAGCGTTAAAGCAAGACTCGATGCTAGTCCTCCTAAAAATCCCGTGAGTCCAATTCCTTTTCCCGGACCAATCCACTTGATTAGAAAATAGCCGATAAAGGAAATGCCCGAAATCAAACAGACAAAAATCCAGATCTTATACGGAGAAAGCACTTCAAGTCCCGGAGGGCCATAAGCCTTTTCCGGAAGAATCGGGAGAATGACAGCCGAAATCAAGGCAAACTTGAGAGTTGCAATGATATCGTCTTTAGAAACTTTGTGCGCAAAAGTATGCAACGGATCTTTCAACGCCAAAAGGCCAAGGACACAAACCGCAACCCCTACACTTTCTAAAATTTTCCCATATTGGCAAAGACCGCCAAGCATATACACAGCGATCATTGCAACACTTGTCGTAATTCCTGTATAGCTTCGCGAAACATTAGAAATATGCGTTGCGCCGAGGACAACACCCAAAACAAGCAAAAGCCCGACGAACGGAGCCACCGAGCCCATTTGCATCGACATCAACGCGGCCAAGGCGCCTAAAACGCCCGTAATTGAAAACGTCCTGATTCCAGCGGGATGCATTTCATCTACCGCTTGATAGGTGTTTTCACGTTGCAAACCGATAATCAAACCGATTGCAAGCGCACACGCGAGTCTGTATACTGTACTGAGTTCCATACCGAATAATCTATATTCATCCGGTACGAAACGGAATTAACAAAAATTAATTATGGGAAATCGTCACGACGAGCTGAACCGAATTCGTCGACCAGGAGGCGTCATCGATATCCGAATCGCCACCATAGCTAAACTTGTAATTCAAGCCAACGCCCAAAGACCAAGTATTTGCAATCCACCATTCCTTGCCGAAACCGACCAAAGCTCCAAAACCAAGAGCGGTATTCGCATCATCATCTAACAAACTCGAATCAAAGTCGTACGAAAAGTAATCCAGATTAAAGCCAACCGTTGCCGTGACAAAAATATTATCGAGCGCTCCGCCTTTCACCGGGAAAAGAGTCACGCCCGGACCGATCAACAAGCCCAGGGTGGAAACTTCTGCGTCCAAATGATTCAATTCCGCATCCGTATTCGAATAGCTCAAAAGACCAAGTCCCAAATGCAAGACCACATTTTCATTCAACGCAGCTCCGACTTTCAAATTGAAAGATTCCCCAAAACCATTTTCGCTGATATCGTCATAGAAACCGTCCGACGAAATTCCGTAATAGCCAAGGCCCGCCTGAGCATTGATGAAAAAGCCATCATGGCTATGATTTTCTGCGAAAGCGAGTGCGGTCACCGCCAAAAGAATTGCAAAGATTTTTTTCATGATTTCCCCTTGGTAAATGAGTGGATAGCCGAATTATAGAAAAAGCGAACGGGAAAGCAAGCGGTCACAAAAGCTTTTTCTATAGAATTCTATTATTTAAATATGGATTTGTCCAAACGCATCAAACGTCATATTACCGCCATTCCGCATGATTTTCGAGCGGTCTGCCACCCGGGTTTTGAATCGACTTGTGCGGCGGAATTTACCCTTCTCGGCGTGAATATTCCCCTGCAAACCTCTTTTGGAGCCGTCGATTTTACGGCAAAACTCGAAGACGCCTGGAAACTCATCGCCTTTTCCCGCACCTGTACGCGAATCGTGATGCGCATCGGCAGTTTTACCGCCGAAAACTTTGGACGTTTGGAAAAAAAGGCTTTGGAAATTCCGTGGGAACTTTACTATCCTCAAAGTCCCCTGCCGCAGATCAAAGTGACCTGCAAAAAATCCAGGCTGTACCATTCCGATGCGATTGCGGAACGCCTTCAAAAAATCGTCTATTCGGCTCTTGAAGAACGAGGCCTTTCCCCTAGCGAAAATGCAACGTTACAGCCCCAAACGCTCTTTGTACACTTTGAGAACGACCGTTGCACACTCAGCGTGGACTTAGCCGGGGAACCTCTTTATAAAAGAGGCTTCGATCGTCATGTAGAGGAAGCTCCTGTCCGCGACACCTTCGCCGCTTCGATGCTTCTCGAAGGCGGAATTCTCCGTTCGAAAAAGCTGTTCGATCCGATGTCAGGAAGCGGTACGTTTTCCAGTGAAGCGGCTCTCGTCAAAGCGCATGCGAACCTTTGGAAAACCCGAAGCTACGCTTTGCAGAACGCTCCGAGCTTTCGATCGGCGGCCTGGAACTTTATGGTGAACCACACATCGGGTCTTGAACTTTTGCCCGAATTTCAAATTTTTACAAGCGATCTTTCGAGCAAAGCGGTATTGACTGTCGAATACAATCTGAAGTCTTCCGCGGCAGCTCCTTACCTTCAGGACCTTGCCTCTGACGCTCTCCAGATTTACCAAGCGGATTTTTTCGATTTGCCAAAACCTTCAGAAAATTCCCTGCTTGCGCTGAACCCGCCATACGGCAAGCGCATTACCGCCGACATCCCTAAACTTTACCGAGAAATCGGAAAAAAAATCCGTTCCGATTTTTCAAATTCAAATATTGCCTTGATCGTTCCCGGCAAAGAAGCGGAAAACGCTTTGAATATGACGCCCAAACGCCGCATGGAATCCATCAACGGCGGAATCGACGTGAGCGTTTTTTTCTGGTAGGTTTTCATGCAAATCGCAAGCAAAGAAGTTCAAATTTTTCCCGCAAAGTTTGAAAGCGTTCCGCTCGTGATCGTCAACTGTTTCGAAGATGAAGGCGAAACCATTTACCGCAAAGTCCAAGCGCTGACAAACAAAGACTTTTCTTTTGCCGCCATCCGCGGAATTGACTGTTACACGGAACTCACGCCGTGGAAAAGCCCTGCCCTGCGCAAAAAAGAACCGGACTTTGGCGACGGAGCAAACGCCTATCTCGCCGAACTGACCGAAAAAATTTTGCCGGAAATCTCGGCACAAATTCCAGCTCCGAGTTTTTCCATTCTCGCCGGATATTCCCTCTGCGGACTTTTTGCCGTTTACGCGGCTTTCAATACAAATGCTTTTAAGCGGATTGTCTGCGGATCCGGTTCGCTTTGGTATCCAGGCTTTTTAGAATTTTGCAAAGCCCATGAACCTTCCAAAAAAATCGACCGGATTTCCTTTTCCCTCGGCGACAAAGAAGCCTTGAGCAAGAATCCGGTCTTTGCGGCGGTCAAAAAGAACACGCTTGAAATTCAAAATGTTTTTCAAGAAAGCGAAGTCGCCGCCACCTTCACCGAATTTCCTGGCAACCACTTTTTTGAAGCCGAAGAACGGCTCGCCAAAGGGATTACATCAGTCCTTTAGACTTCCACTCGGCTTCTTTTTCTTGAATAATGCGACGGGCATCTTCCTTGCCGCGCATCACCAAGCTTTTTACAAGTCCGAGCAGGGCGCTCATTTCAAAACGGGTCGGTTCCAAGCGCTGCAAGAATTCTCGCACCGCGGATTCCGTCCACGTGTTGTTCTGATAACGGTCCGTCAAATTTGAATTCAAAAATTTCAAGAAATTTTCGACCTGTCCCATGTTCGCCTTTTCGACTCGCCCACGCTTGAGCGGTACACGATCCGTGCGAAGTCCACTGTTGTCCAGAAGGCCGTTACGGCAAAGCTCATAGCAGGCTGTCGTGACCGCTTGCGCCAAGTTCAAACTCATCTGTCCAGGCACGGGAATTTCACAAATGATTGCACAGCGGTCGATTTCTTCGAGCGAAAGACCGCAGGATTCCCTGCCAAAGACAAGCGCAACGGTTCCCTCTTTCGGAAGCTTTTCTGTAATGTTCGGAAGCGATGTATGCGGAATCACCGTATCAAAACGTCTGCGGGAAAAAGCGATTGCATATTGGGCTGTTGCCAAAGCTTCATCCAACGTATGCACCACTTTCGCATTGTCCAAGATTTCTGCGGAATTGTGAGCAGTCCTGTAAGATTCCTGGTTCACCGTATCGCGTTTCGGATAAACAATGTAAAGGTCCTGAATCGCATTGCAGTGCATCGCGCGAGCGACAAAGCCCACATTATGCGGATGTTCCGGTTCACAAAGGACAATTCTAAAGTTCAGCATTTTAACTTCCTATCTTCCAACCTTCATCTTCCAATAGGCCAACAAAAATCTTTTCCGCGGATTTCATTCTTCACGCATTCGCCGTCTTCGATTTTTGCGCCCGGGAAAACAATCGCATGATCAAACGTCGCGTTCGACGGGATTTCTAGCCCCGGCATAAAAACGGTGGCTTTCGCCTGTTTGGCAATTTGCAAAGGAACTCCATAATTACCGACACCAAGTTCCTTTCTCCGATAATCGCTTGCTCGAATGAGTCCATCCGGAGTTCCCATATCGATCCACAGCGAATACTTTTGGCTCACATCGATAAACGGAGCGTTTCCGCTCTGCACAAGGCGTTTCCAAAATTCACGAATGTCGAGTTCATTTTCGCGAATATTCTCTAAAGCGCGTTTGGAATACCAGGAAATTCCCGAAAAAGTCACGCGTTCTCGCGTGCGATCGCCAAAACGATTCTGGATTCCCGCCATCAAGCCGTCTCGGACAAAAATGGTATTCACCATCGGATTATCGACAGCCAAAAGGGAACATGGGGCACCGGAAGCTCGCGAAAGGCGCAAAAAAGAACGCAAATCGAATTTGCAAAAGCAATCCGAATTCATCACGAGCAATTCATCCACCGGGTCTTCCCGATTCATGCGATACAGCGGGCCGCCCGTTCCAAGCGGTTCCGGCTGTTCTTCCCAGACTTTTTCAAATCCATAAGAAAGGGCGGCTTCGGCAAGCTGATCCGAAAGATAGTGCGCGTTCACATGCAGATGCGCTTCCGGAACCGTTTTCGCGAGTTCTACCTGATGTTCGAGAATCGTCTTGTCCACAACGCGGACAAGAGGCTTCGGCATTTGAAGTGTCAGCGGTCTAAGACGCGTTCCAAGGCCCGCAGCAAGAACAAGGATTCGCATTAAAGCTCTCCGTTTTCGATAAATTTCTTGCGGAAAGTTCCCGAGCCGAGCAAGATGTCGATCGGAAGTTTTTCATATTCGTATTCGTAAGGAGGCTGCTTCCATGCGAAATCGTTCGGATATTCGTGGTGCAGGTAGCGCAGAATACGAATGGCCATATCGAACGAACGGAAAACATTTCGATCCGTCACATGGATCTGCGCACCGCCGCAAATCTGGCCTGCGCCCTTGTGGAACGTCGGCTGGAAATAGTTCTCGCGGAAGTAGACGCCCGGAAGTTTCAAACCGTTCAAGTATTTGCAAAGCTTCGGCGCATCGATGAACGGAGCGCCAAACAGTTCGAACGGACGGGTCGTGCCACGGCCTTCGCTCACGTTCGTCGCTTCAAAAAGGCACATGCCCGGATAAACAATGGCCGTGTCGAGAGTCGGCATGTTGGGAGAAGGCATCACCCAAGGAAGTCCGGTTTCGTCGAACCACATTCTCGGATCGTAACCGTCCATTTCCATCACGTAAAGTTCACAGTTCGGATAGCATTCCGCACGGAACTGCTTTGCAAGTTCACCAATCGTCTTGCCGTGGCGAATCGGAAGCGTCCAAAGACCGACAAAGCTTGTATAACCGAGATCTAACGTCGGACCTTCTACCGTATTTCCAAGCGGATTCGGGCGGTCCAAGACAATCACTGGAATCTTAGCCTTTTCGCAAGCTTTCATGCAAAGGAAAAGCGTCCAGATGAACGTATAGTAACGAGCACCCACATCCTGCATATCCACCAGGAGCACGTCGATATGCGAAAGCATTTCTGGCGAAGGTTCACGCGTTTTTCCATAAAGGCTGTAAACCGGGATTCCCAGTTCGGGATCCACAGAACCTTCCCATTCGATCATATTGTCTTGCGTATGGCCCTTGATCCCATGCTGGGGGCCAAAAAGCGCCGAAAGCTTAAACAGTTTTCCGTCATAACGGCGGAGCGTTTCGAGCGTGTGGTGCAAGTTCGAGTCGATAGAAGCCGGGTGCAACAGGGCCCCGAGACGCTTTCCGCGCAACTCTTGCGGATAAGAATCTTCAAAATGAGAAAGAGCAAGTTTGACAGTCATTATTTTTTATATTTTAGGGTGCACATAAAATATAGTTGATATATCAACACAAAAAAGAAAACTCACTAGGAAATATCAAATGCCTTATCTGAACAAAGTCATGCTCATCGGAAACATCGGCAAGGATCCGGAAACCAAAGTAACCCCAAGTGGCCGAAAGCGTGTTTCTTTTTCCCTCGCAACGTCCCGTCGTTACCGCGATGCAAGCGGTGAAACCCGAGAGCAAACGGATTGGCATAACATTGTCGGCTGGGGAAAAATCGCTGACATCATTGAACAACTCGGCGTTCACAAGGGCATGACCCTGTACGTAGAAGGTACGCTCACTTATCGTTCCTGGGACGACCAGAACGGTCAGAAGCGTTATGCGACCGATGTGAACATGGACACGTTCCAGCTCCTTACCCCGAGAGGCGGTCAGGGCGGTTCCTCCTTCCAAGGTGGTGCCAACTTCAACCGCCAGCAGTCCTCGACCCCGAGCTATGGCCGTTCCCCGTCGATCAACCAAGGCATGTCCCAACCGCCGATGGACGTCGGTCCGGATATGGAAGACGATCTGCCGTTCTAATCCTGAACAAGTAATCCATGCCGTCCTTTGACTTGATCAGCTTAGCTATCCTCTGGAGCATCGCGCTTCTCGCTTTGATCCAGACGATCAATGCTACCGGAGCCATCAAAGCCGCTGTCTCCGGCATCCTCACGGTCATCATCTTGCTCTTGGCCGTATTCTTCTCGTATATGAAAATCGAAGGATACGGAACATTCGTTTCCCGTGAACTTTCACCCTCTGCAATCATCGCGGCAAATATTGCGGCCAACGAAACAATGGCAAGGGAACGTGCGGCTGACAGCGCAAAGGCAAACGCTAGTGCGAAGCCCGCTGAAATCGGATTTTCCTCGTCCGAAAAAGATAAGGACGCGATCAATTCGATTGAACGCTACGTTTCTTCTGCAGAAAAGATTGCAGAAGAAGCTCTCGACTTCGCACAGCAGATTGGCGCCATGGACGCTCTTCCGAACGACATTTCGGAACCGAACCGTGAAAAGGCCGAAAGCAAAGCTCTCGCGCTTCGCAATTCCACGGCCAAGGTCAACGGTCAGGCCGCTTCGCTTTTTCATCCGCGAAACGTCAGTGAACTTCACCAACAGCTCGTCCGCGCAACGGAAAGCTTAAGGCTCGCCGGTTACGCCCTCCACGCGTATACAACGCTCGACGATGTCGAAAATCGAAAAGTCCAATTCGAACAAAGTAAGCGTCAGGCAACGGCAGCAGCCAAAATGATTTCTTCGTACAAAATCGAACTCGGTAAGCTGTCTGGCAAATAAATTTGAAACTCAACTCACATCACAAAAAGGCAAATTATGAGTCGTAATGTTGCAATAGTCGGCGCCACGGGCGCAGTAGGACAAGAACTCCTTTCCATTCTTGAAGAACGCAACTTCAAGTTGGATTCTTTGAAGCTTCTCGCTTCCAAGCGTAGCGCTGGCCGCAAGGTTAAATTCCGCGGTGAAGAATTGACTATTGAAGAACTCACGCACGATTCTTTCAAGGGCATTGACATCGTGTTCTCCTCTGCAGGAGCTGCCATTTCCCAGGAATTCCTTCCGTCCGCAGTGAAGGCTGGGGCTGTCTGCATCGATAACACGAGCTTCTACCGTATGGACCCGAACGTTCCGCTCGTCGTCCCGGAAGTCAACCCGGAAGACATCAAGCTTTACAAGCCGGAATTCGGCGGTAAGGGCATTATCGCGAACCCGAACTGCACAACCATCATGATGGTCGTCGTCTTGAATCCGATCAATAAGCTCTCGAAGATCAAGAAGATCCACATTTCTTCGTATCAGAGCGCAAGTGGCGCAGGTGCAGTCGCCATGGAAGAGTTGAAGCAGCAGTACAAGGACATCATCGAAACGGGTACAACGACTCACATTGCCAAGTTCCCGCATCAGCTTGCCTACAACGTCATTCCGCAGATCGACAAGATGACGGAAAATGACTACACGAAGGAAGAAATGAAGATGTTCAACGAAACGCGCAAGATTATGCACTCCGATGTGCGCACCAGTGCAACTTGCGTCCGCGTGAGCTCTCTCCGCTCCCACTCGGAATCCGTCTGGTTCGAAACCGAACAGCCGATTTCCGTGGAACAGATCCGCGAAGTCTTGAAGACTGCTCCGGGCGTGACCCTCAAGGACGATCCGCAGAATTACGTCTACCCGATGCCGCTCGAAAGCGCTGGCAAGGACAACGTCTTTGTAGGCCGTATCCGCAAGGACCTCGCCGACGACAACAGCAATACGCTGTGGCTCACCGGTGACCAGATCCGCAAGGGTGCCGCTCTCAACGCCGTCCAGATTGGCGAACTTCTCTAAGCGTCATCCATTCGGAATTAAAAAGGCTCGCAGCGATGCGAGCCTTTTTAGTTCTAATCCTTCACACATCGGACGCTATAGGCGTACTCTTTGTAAAAATAGCCCTGACTCGCATTCGGGTATTTATTGAGTATGACCATCTCGCCAGCAAATACTCCGGGAAATTGTGCGTTCAGATATTCATTATCTTCGGATGAATTCCAAAAGTGCGCTTCATATCCAAGAGAGTAATACTTTTCTGCGCGACTGCGCTCCCCGGCAGGAAGTGCGGAAAATCCATAGGCATCCGTTCCATTACCATCCTCGCCGTCATAACCTTCCCAACCGGAAGTCGATTTCAACAACGTCGCTGCGTTCTTTTTTCCGCCGACAGCTTGGAAAAGCGTATCGAATTCGGCACGGCTCGGCAAGTGGAAGCCTTTCGGGCAAACCTTCATGGCGGTTTCCCAAGTATAAAGCCGTCCGTAGATTTTGCAATTCGAGGCGTCATCTTCGTAACAGTAACTGCCATCGGTCTTATAATTCAGGTTCTCCGCCATCCAAACCTGTGAACCGATTTGAACCGTCTTATAGGTGCGACCGTCACGGGAATCCAGCAAGACATCATCATCCACATCTGCATTCGTCGTATTCGATCCGTCACTCCCACAAGCGACAAGAAGAAGCGCACAAAGCACCATCCCAAATTTTAGCATAAAACCGCTCCAAAACGAGTTCAGAAAAATAAGCCTGTCCGGCTCAAAAAAAATAGTATCTTTTCCATATAAAACGCAAAAATTCGCCCATTTTAGCCTTTTTTTGATAGATTTAGATTATGGCCACGGAACAATTACAACTTGCGCAAGAGCACATCATTCACGTGCTCATGAAAAAAAATCCTGCTCTCGACGAGCAGAAGCTCCGCAGTGCTGTCGCCTTTATCGCAGAAGCCCACAAGGGACAATTCCGCAAAAGCGGCATGCCGTACACGGAACACCCTTACGAAGTCGCAAAAATCATCGCGGACATGAAGCTCGATACGTCTTCGGTTCTCGCAGGACTTCTGCACGATGTCGTTGAAGACACTCCGCACACGCTTGCAGAAATCAAAGCCCGTTTTGGTGAAGACACCGCATTTATGGTCGATGCCGTGACAAAAATTTCGGCAGCCCAAAAGCAAGGCAACAAGGTCGAACAAAAAGCCGAAACGTACCGAAAGTTTATCAACGCCATGGCAAAAGATCCGCGCGTCATCATGACGAAAATCGCGGACCGCTTGCACAACATGCGCACGCTTCATTACATGAAGCCCGAAAAGCGAAAGATCATCGCGCAAGAAACCCTCGATATCTATACGCCGCTCACCCACCGTTTCGGCCTTTACCAGTTCAAGTCCGAACTGGAAGATTTGGCGTTTAAATATCTGAATCCGGTTGAATACAAGCGTATCGTAGACCACTTGCTTTCGACCAAGGAAGAACGCGAGCGTTACATCAAGTCTGTCGTGGGACCTCTCCAAATCAAGATGGCCCTCGAAGATTTCGACTGTAAAATTTCCGGCCGAACCAAGAACATTTACAGCATCTACGGAAAGATGCTCAGCCGCGGCTGTTCGCTGGACGAAATTTTCGATATTTTCGCGATCCGCATTATCGTGGAAACGATTCCGGAATGTTACCTCGCCCTCGGCTATGTGCATAACCTTTGGACTCCGATTCAAGGGCTTTTCAAGGATTACATCGCAACGCCGAAGCCGAATCTTTACCAGAGCATTCACACGACGGTTATCGGGCCCGAAAACAAGATGGTCGAAGTCCAGATTCGGACAAAGGATATGGACCTGACCGCCGAAAAGGGCTTCGCCGCCCATTGGGCCTACAAGCTCGAAACGCAGCGTAGCGGTGAAGAACTCGAATGGCTCGACCGTTTGGCAAAGCTCCAGGCAGAAATTCCGGATTCGACCGAATACCTGAACTTCCTTCATGTGGACTTGAAAGACGAAGGCATTACCGTCTTCACTCCCAAAGGCGATTCGATCGAACTCCCCGAAGGAAGTACCGTTCTTGACTTCGCCTTTGCCATCCATACGCAACTGGGCTTGCATTGCGTCGGCGCCCGCATCAACAACGATGTGATCAGCGCGACCCGCACCGTCACCAACGGGGCCACGATCCAGATTCTCACGAGCCACAACCAGAACCCGCTTCCGGAATGGCTCGAAATCGTCCGTACAGAAAAGGCCAAGCAGGAACTCCGCCGCTGGATGCGCACAAGCATCGTCAAGGAAGCGCAGACCTTGGGCAAGGAACTCTGGATGCGCGAGCTGCGCATCTTCAAAATTACCAAGGCGGAAGAACAGCCGAAAACGGAAGAAATTTGCACATTCTTTGGTGTGAAGACCATTGAAGAATTCTACGACAAACTCGGGCAAGGCGAAATGGCCCTTTCCGAACTTGAAAAATTCATTCAAAAGATTCATCCCGAAAAATTCAGCGAAGCGGATCCAGCCTCTCCGGTGAAGCTCTTTGTCACAGACCAAGCTGACGAATCCCAGCTTCCGGTCGAAGTCGGCAACGAATCCAGCCTGCTGATCCATTTTGCCAACTGCTGTTCTCCGATTCCTGGTGAACCGATTATCGGCGCCTTGATTCCCAAACACGGCATTGAAATTCACCGCAAAGGTTGCCCGCATTTGCAATCCATTCCAGAATCCCGTCGCATTGCGATGGAATGGAACCGCGATTCGAAGAAGGAATTTTCAGTCCATTTAAAAATTGAAACGGATGACCGCAAGGGCATTACGACAGACATTATGGACGCAACCGCCAAGGCAAAAGTCTTCATTGAACGCATGAGCGTTGTATCAGGCAAAAAGAACGGTCGCGTACGGCTTGTATTCCGCATCGCCCGGCGCGATATGTTAGAGCACCTGATGGAAGAAATCCGTAAAATTTCTGGCGTACGAGAGGTGTGCCGTTTATGATTACATTAGCCCATCCCGTCGAAGACCAGACAGTTCGAAATCGCGCATTCAATTGCCGCATGCGCAATCGCCGTTACGAAGAAGTCTTTTACGCCTTTAGCGCACTTTCCCCCCTTATGACACAGGCAAATGTGACAAACCGTCGGGAATGGTTTGCGGCCATCGGCGAAAAGGTGAACATTTGCGAAACATCCCTCGAAGCCTGTCTCGAATACGCCCAAGCTTCCGTCTTTTTCGGAAAAATCGAAAAAATCGGACGTTATTCTACAGAAAATCCCCGAGGAATCCTTCAAGAAGAACTTTTACTCGTTTATTTCTTGAGTGAACTGCAATCCACAACCCGTTATCTGCTTTCCCGCATTGAAACGGATAAGGAACTGCAAAACATGGATTCCGAAATGGAGACCAAAAAGAGCGGAGCTTATGTTTCCGGCTTCATTTCGAACATGCACAAGAATTTAAACGCTTTGAACCTCGCCACCGAAAAAGAATTCCGCGATTTGCACACGCACATCAAGGAACGCTTTGAAATCGGAAACGAACTGTTCGGGACATTGCAAGAAGTCCAACACTTCTATTAAAAAAAACTCCGCGATTGCGGAGTTTTTCTTTTATTCATCTTTGCTTAGATCGATTGGCGGAAACGGAAGTTCCAAATCGACGCTGATGGGACAATGGTCCGAGCCTTTGATCTCCGGATGGATCTGCGCATCCGTCACATTTTTTTCGAGAGCGGAATCGACAAATGCATAATCGATTCGCCATCCTACATTCCGTTCGCGAGAATTCGCACGGTTCGACCACCAGGTATAGGCATCTGCCAAATTAGGATGCATCATACGGAATGTGTCCGTAAATCCTGCCGAAATATATTTATCGATCCAAGCGCGTTCCACCGGAAGGAAGCCGCTCACGTCCTCGTTTTCCTTGGGACGTGCAATGTCAATTTCCTGATGGCATGTGTTAAAGTCCCCGAGAGTCACCACATGACGCCCTCGTTTAAGCCAATCCATGCAGTTATCCAGGTAAGCGTCATAAAAACGGAGCTTGTAATCGATGCGGTCTTCCCCCTGCCCGCCGTTTGGGAAATAGATCGAGTTCAAGACCCAATCCGGGAATACAAGCTGGACAACGCGGCCTTCTTCATCAAATTCATCGATTCCGAAGCCATATTCCACTGCATCCGGCTCAATCTGGCTCAAGATTGCCGTGCCACTATAGCCCTTCTTTTTCTGGCAAGCGTTCCAATAGCAGAAATATCCTTCCGGAGCCTGGAGTTCTTCCGGGACTTGATCCAGCTCGGCACGGGTTTCCTGCAAGCAAAGCAGTTCCGGCTGGGTCTTTTGGAACCAGTCTACAAACCCCTTTTTTTCTGCAGAACGGATACCGTTCACATTCCAGCTATAAATGCGCATGTCGTTTCTATCTCCTAGCAGACACGAGTTGCGCCAATAATAGTTAAGAGGGGCACAATTTTGCAGTCCCCCACACAAAGAATATGGGTCAAAACTTCCTTTTTTTCTATTTTTAGCGAAATTAGAGGATTCTATGTACCGCTTTTATGTCTTCAGTCTCTTTTTCTTTCTGATTTGCGCCTGTTCCGAATCATCCGGAAGCTCCGCAGACGAAGACAACGGCCAATTCTCGACCGATCCAGAGCACGCCGGAATGCTTCTCATCGAAGCCACTTCCAAAACAGTCGAAGTCGGAACCGATACTTCTAGCGCAACTTCGAGCGAAAAGCCCGCCATGGTCGTTTCTTTCGATTACGACTATTCCATTGGACTTCACGAAGTGACCCGCGAAGAATTTGCCGAATGGACGGGCAAGGATATCGAAAATCCGGATTCCCTGCCAATTACAAACGTCACTTATTACGACGCCATCCTTGCCGCAAACGCTCGCAGTAAAAAAGAAAAACTGGACACGGCTTACTCCTATTCGAAAGCGGTATACACAGACGGGAACTGCACCTATCTTGAATCCCTGACTTTTTTACCGTCTTCCGAAGGGTATCGGCTTCCCACCGAAGCGGAATGGATGCTTGCGGCCAACATCGGAGGATTCTCTCCGAATCATTCCGTCAATTCTTCCAATTCCGAAGACTCCCCTCAACCGGTCTGCAGTCAAAAAAGTTCGACAAAGCTCTGCGATATGGCAGGAAACGTCATGGAATGGGTAAACGACTGGCTCGGAAACTTTAGCGACACCACCATCGTCGATTTTATCGGAGCGCCCAACGGAGGTTCCCTCGGAGAACGCATTCTCAAAGGCGGAAGCTTCCGCAACAAGTCTTCGAATATGAAGACCTATTCCCGAGGAGACGTTTATACAGTCACGTCCTCAACGAAGGCGGATTACGTAGGATTTCGCCTGGCAATCGGTCCGATTCCAAACCCGCATTATTTCAATCGTTCCGGAACGACGAATTCCACAGTCACCCCGATTGCCTCCGCTCAAGCCCTGAAGTTAAAAGTCGGCACAACCCATGCCCGCCTCGCATTCCGTGACGACGATCTCGGGAAAATCATCGTCATCGAATATACCTGCGGAAACAATGCGATTTACGAACCGAAAAAGAAAGGAGAACCCTACCATTTAGATATTTCTCCCAACGGACAATGGATTGCTTACACGACAAAGCCCGAAGGAATTTCGGGATTCGATACGCTCTACATTCAACCGTTCAATGCTGCCGATACAACCTACTATAGATACACCAAGGTTTCCGCTGCAGAACCGCGTTGGCATGTAGTCGGCACCGATACAAGCCTTGTTTTCGGCACTTCGGGAGCCGACAACACAAACGAAGCCACATTCCTTGGCGAGTCCACATACAAGCTTGAATTCAGCCAAAAGAAATTTGGCGATAAAACGGAACTTTTCAGCGGGGCATACCACGGAGGAGTCTCGGACGACGAGACGTTCGCCGTTTCCGGTTCCAAGCTTTTACGCGTGCATCTCGAAGACAAAGATACCGTTTGGTATAACGGCGAACAGGCGTGCAATGCCTCGCTCTCCAAAGATTCCACAAAGCGAACCCTTTTCCTCGATTTCGGAAGCGAAACCGGCAAAAAGTTTACCGGAGAAACTTATGCCGCACACGAAAGGATCCTCATCGTCGACAGTCTGGGTAAATTGATCCAAGCGATTCCTGCTCCGGAAGGTTTTGCCTTTGACCATACGGAATGGACATCGATTCCCAATCTGATTATTGCGACGCTCACGAATTCAGAAGGCAGACATTCCAAAATCGTCCTTGTCGACACCAAGGATTCGAGCATTCTCGATCTTGTGGAAGGAAATGAACTGTGGCATCCCACGCTTTGGGTCGAGCACAATCACTACCGCCTTCCTACCGACACGACCCTTGCCGGGGATAGCCTTGGCGTATACATGCTCGAAACATCCGGTCTGGAGACCCGAATTCTCAAGGTCAAAATGGACCTGTTCTGGACAAATCGCACCTTTACCCAAATCGCCATTACCGGCTCTTCCCGGTCTTTTTCCGGCATCAACCCGACCCTTCTCACCGCCGGCTATGCCGTCAACTTTTCCTATTCCGCACAAGACATGGCGGGAACCGAATTTTTCGTGAACAATTACCTGCTCCCTCTTGAAACCAATATCAAGACCATCGTCATCGCTCTGGACATAGACCGTTGGGCATTTACCGACGAAAGCTTCAAAAGCATTTACAATTCCGTTCCAGGATTCATTTACGACGAGCAGCACGATTTTTGGAAAAATGGAGCCCCCGCCATGATGCGAAAGATCGTGCTGGACAACATTTCTCCGGATCCACATGAATATGGAATTTACGCGTATAACCGCGGAGAATACCAATCCGAAGAATCCGGACTCGATAACAACCCGGAAGTCAACTTTATGAACTACGACAAGGAAAAAGCGGATTTCAACAAAAAGAAGCTTTTATCGATCATCGAAGCTGCCAAGAGCTATGGAGCAAACGTTGTCGGTGTCATTTTCCCGCAATCCCCTCTCTACATTACCGCAAACGATATCTGGGGAAGATACGGCCCGTCCTTGGACGATGCTGCGGACCTGCTCGACTATCTGGATTCCCTCGCCGAAGCCAAGAGCAATTTTTACATCCTAGATGAATACAAAAACGGCCAAAATGATTACAAATCAAGCGATTTTGCCAATGAAGATCACCTGGGACTCGATGGTGCAGACAAGCTAACCAAGCGTCTGGATTCACTTCTGCTCCAAATTCAGTAAAATTCATATGTTTTTTTGAATTTTGCAAGCGTTTTGTAAAGCTTGAATTTATATTAAAACCATGAATTTTAAAATTGCGTTGGGTTTTTGTTGCGTATGGATGACTCTCTTCACCGCATGTGGAGGAACTTCCGACGGCAGTAATCTTGAACTTCCCGATAACATGCCTCCAGCATGTCGCGAAATCGACTTTGTAGAACAGCCGGATATGCGAGAACTTTGCGGAGTCCGCACCGTTCGCTTCAAATCCTACCGTAACATCCCGAAAGAACGTTACCTGATTAGCCCGAAAGATGCCAAGATCGTTCTTTCCGACGAACGCGTTGAGCTTCGAATTCCTGGGAACTTCCCTGTGGAACTCAATGGCCCAATCGCCAAAGAATTGCAATTTGACCAAAATGCCCGTTTGAAAAAAATTCGCAATCAATACGAATATCACGAAGGCTACAAAGGCCCAAGCCACAAGCGAGAAGACCGTATCCGCGCGTTCAAGCTTACCATCCCGACCGAAGCAGGTACCGAATATGAATACTGCTTCCGCATTCCCGAAAAATTTGGTAATGCGCGAACCCGTAACCAGGCGATGGGTAACCGCCTTGAAGAGCTCAGCTGCTCTGAATTCAACGCGATTTCAAAATAATTCTTAAATCGGATTGTCTAAATCAACGAACTTCGCAGGAATGTGGAGTTCGTTTTGAATTTTATCCGCCAACGCTCTCACGCCAAAGATTTCCGTCCGATGATGCCCGCAACTGATCAAATTGAAGTTTAATTCTTCGCAGGTAATCGGGACGGCTTCCTTGATTTCGCCCGTAATGAACGCGTCGCAATGGCGAGATATCGCCTCTTCAATCCCGCTTGCACCGCTTCCACTGCAAATCGCAACCCGGCGAATTTCCTTGGAGCCGTACAAAAGAGCGTTCTGCACTCCATGTTCAAAGGCGCGTTCCGCTTGGGCAACAAATTCCGTCTGGGAATGGGAGTTTTCAAATTCCGCAATCACGCCGACAGGTTTTTCGCCTTCCACCATGAAGCCTTCCAGAATTTTCATTCCCATCGCCTTCGCAATCAAGGCGTTGTTGCCAATTTCCATGTGACCATCGAGCGGTAAATGGAATCCGTATAGAGAAATTCCGTTTTGCATCAACCGACGCATTCGCTCTCCAAACTTGCCCACCAGGACACGATTTTCACCATTCCAAAAGCCGTTCGGATGGTGCACAATAATCGCATCCGCCTTTTCTTCGATGGCGGCATCGATCAAACGATCGCGAAAAGAGACCCCCGTGATGACTCGCGTTACTTTATCAGAAGCCTCCACGCAAAGACCGTCTACACAGTAATCCTTAAAAGCGCTCGGATCCAACAAATTCGAAAGCCATTCGGAAAAACGAGAAAGTTCCATTTGAATAAAAGCTCCTGTTCAGGCGTCAAGAGAATAAATTCTATAGTCCTCAATATAATTATTCTATAGCTCGGAAAAAACGTTCATTTTTTCTGCGTAAATGTTTTAAAATTTACTTTTCTCGGTTGTCGCTTTCTATGCGTTTTTCTAAATTTACGCATAGATATGAATTAACTCTTCCAAAGGAGAGGCGGTTTATCCGCCATACACAATACATGGCACATTATCTCTTTACCTCTGAATCCGTGTCCAAGGGACACCCTGATAAAGTTTGCGACCAGATTTCGGACGCCATTCTTGACGCCTGCCTCGCACAGGATCCGAACAGCCGTGTGGCTTGCGAAACGCTTGTGAATACAGGCCTCGTCGTGATTTCTGGCGAAATCACCACCAAAGCGGTCATCGATTATCAGCAAATTGCACGCAAGACGATCAAGAGCATCGGCTACGTGAATCCGGAACTCGCCTTTGACTACAAGGGCTGCTCCGTGATGGTCGCTATGGACAAACAGTCTCCGGACATTGCCCAGGGTGTCGACGCCAAGGCTGCCGATGGTAAGGAAGATGACAAGCAGGGTGCTGGCGACCAGGGCATGATGTTCGGTTACGCCGTGAACGAAACGAAGGAACTGATGCCTCTCCCGATTTCCCTTGCGCACAAGCTCATGGAAGAAATCCAGAATCTGCGTGAATCGGGCAAAATCAAATGGCTCCGTCCGGATGCAAAATCCCAGGTGACTGTGGAATATGATGAAAACGACAATCCGGTTCGCGTCGACACGGTCGTCATCAGCACTCAACATGATGAATTCGTGAAGGGCAAGGAACTCACCCACGCCCAAATCGAAAAGGAAATCGTCGAAAAACTCATCAAGAAAGTGATTCCGGCCAAGCTTTTGGACAAGAAGACTCGCTACTTGGTAAACCCGACCGGCAAGTTCGTTGTCGGAGGCCCGCATGGTGACTGCGGTCTTACTGGCCGTAAGATTATCGTGGACACCTATGGTGGCATGGGCCGTCACGGCGGTGGCGCCTTTAGCGGCAAGGATCCTTCCAAGGTGGACCGCAGTGCCGCCTATGCCGCACGCTATGTGGCAAAGAACATTGTGGCCGCAGGCCTCGCCCACCGTTGCGAAGTGCAGCTCGCCTACGCCATCGGTTACTCAAAGCCTGTTTCCATTCTCGTGAACACATTCGGAACCGGCAAGGTCGACGACCGTCAGATTGAAGAAGTGGTCAAAAAGAACTTTGACCTTTCTCCGGCCGGCATCGTGAAGATGCTCGACTTGAAGAAGCCGGGTTACCAGGCTACCGCAGCGCTCGGCCACTTCGGTCGCACCGGCGCCCGCTTCACCTGGGAAAAGACCGACAAGGCCGCTGCCCTCAAGAAGGCCCTCAAGGTTTAATTTCATTTTCCAACGAAACAAGAAACCCCGCTTCAAAAAGCGGGGTTTCTTGTTTTCAAGTTTTCAAAACTCAAGCATGCAACGGATTTGTCGAAGCATTATGGACCCGGATAAAGCTCAAGAATTCCGAAGATTCCAACGGTTTCGAGAAATAATAGCCCTGAATTTTATTTGCACCGGCCTTCAAAACAAGGTCAAGCTGTTCCTTCGTTTCAACGCCTTCCTGAATCACATTCAAGCGGAACTTACGAATCATATTGATTGTTTCCACAAGGAATTTATGGGAATTCGGATTTTTCGTATCCCACAGAAGTCCCTTGTCCGATTTGATATTCTTGAAATCATTGTAGATCACTTGGATCAAATTCGAATAACCCGTTCCAAAATCATCCAAAGAGAACGTAAAACCTAAACGGCGTAGACTTTCATAATGTTCCTTGACAATTTCATTGTCCATCAATGATGCCGACTCCGTCACCTCCAAGTTTATTTGTTTTGAAGTGACTCCGTATTTTTCCATAATGCTACGGAAAAGAATATCCGTATCTTCGACGAAAAGTTGGAAAATACTCAGATTGACTTCAATTTCCTTTAATCCAAATTTTTCCGGCTGATTTTCGTGTAGGAACTGGCAAACCTTTTCAAATACAATACGGCCAATGTCATTAATCATCCCATTCTGCTCGGCAATCGGGATAAATTCCATCGGCGGGATGTTTCCAAAATTCACATCGTTCAAACGGACCAGAGCTTCTGCGCTATCAAAGAGAGATGTATCCGCATTCCAGATCGGCTGGAAATGGACATCAAAACTCTTTTCCAAAATCGCCTTTTGCAGAACCTGTTCCAGATCCACGCGACGCTTCACCTTTTCAATATCTTCTTCGCGATGAACTGAAATTCCGGGTTTAATCGTATCCCGTTCGTCGTCCCCGAGTTCGACCAAGATTTCCGGCTTTTGGATTTCATCCGGCACACGCACAATATCGATAGTGACCGACAAAGGCAACGAAACGTTGTTGAACTTATTCAAATGCAGCTCATTGCTGTTCATGAATTCTTTGAAGAGCGTCGAAAATTCATCACATTCCATCCGGTCCGCGGTGGAAATAATCGCAATTTTATCCTGCGCAATGCGGTAAACGGTTCCCTTTGAATTTTTAATGACCCAAAGAACAACATTCTTTACCATTTCTTCCAGATCATCATTCTTGAACATGCGCAGGTAGCTTTTGAAATTCAAAATGGAAATCACCATCACCATGTACTTGCGCTTGGAACGGATATAGCGTTCGTTATCGGCAATAAACATATGCCGGTTGTAAACGCCTGTCATCGCATCGATATGGGAGTCTTCCATTTCGATTAAAAGCATGACTCCCATCAAGGACAGCGCTTCGCAGAAAAGTTCCAGTTTGAACCATTGGAAAAAGAACTGGACCATGACGCCCATCAAGCAACAGCAAATAAAGATCCAAAGAGCGGTCGCAGCCGTTTTCAAAAGAACCGAACGATAAAGCCAAAGTTGCTGCACCGTGAAAGCCATATAGCCAGCCGCTTCGGCATAAATCAAAAGCTCAATCGGGCCGCGAGTAAACAGGACATTGTCCTGGTAATAAAAGATCAACCCCGTAAACGGGTTCGTCAATACAAAGAATTCCAGCAAGAACGCCGGAGAAAGAAAAATCAAAGCCCCGCGTCGGGAATGGGAATCGCCCCAATTATTGACCAAAACGACATAGAGAGCAAACAGCGGAGCCAAAAGCGTATGCAGGGCAAAATAGATAGTTTGGCAGAACTGCTGGATGTAATTGTAAATGTTCATTGCCGGCGAAGTCAGCGGATCCATCATCGCAGAAAGGGTGGCCGAGACCGAGGTAAAAAACATATTGAACATGATCAGTTCAAAAACTTTGCTGCGGTCCTTTTGTGGCGTCTTATGACTATAGTAATAGATTATGCAACCGAGCATAACCATCATTGTGCAAATGTAAAAGCACATGTCCGTCGATAAAAATCTCATAATCTTCCCAAACGAGAGAATAAGCCCAAAAAGAAACCCACTCCTTTTGGATATATAAATAAAAAATTTACATATATCAACAGATTATTGCCTTTTTTTAGCGAAAATCAAGGGTCAATTTTATATTTTTTGTTCAATTCTAAGCAAAGGATGCCCCATGAGAATTTCCGAAAAGGACGCGTTGGAGCTGTTTCAAAAGACTCCACTCGACGAACTCTGTGCGATGGCAAATGCCGAAAAAGAAGCCCGCCATGGCAAAAATGTCTTCTGGGTGAATAACCGCCAAATCAATTATACCAATGTCTGCGTATTGCATTGCTCCTTCTGTTCCTTTTCCAAAATCAAGAAGACAGACGCCAATGCCTACGATTGGACTTTAGAAGAAATCGAGGCAAAAGCCCAAGCGGCGGTCCAAGCCGGAGCAAAGGAACTCCATATTGTCGGAGGCCTCCATCCAGACCATCCTTTCGACTACTACCTGAACATGCTCGCCACATTGCGGAAGGATTTTCCCAAAGTCAACCTGAAAGCCTTTACTGCAGTGGAAATATGTCATTTTGCTAAACTCGCAGGCCGTCATGTTCGCGAAGTCCTCCAAGACCTCAAGTCCGCCGGGCTCGACGCCCTTCCGGGAGGAGGCGCAGAACTTCTCGGCGAAGAAATCCGTCACCGCATCTGCGGGAAAAAAGAAACCGGCGCCGAATGGCTCGAAGTCCACAAGGAAGCTCATCTGCTTGGCATTCCGACAAATGCGACAATGCTTTTTGGTCATATCGAAAAACTCGAAGACCGCATCGAGCATATGTCCCTTTTACGAAAGCTCCAAGACGAAGCTCCCGGGTTCTTTGCGTTTATCCCGCTCGTTTACCATCCGGACAAAAATTCGCTCGGGCATAAAGTTCTCCACAAGACCTCCGAAGAAGACATTCTCCGAACAATTGCCGTATCCCGCCTATTTCTCGACAACTTCCCCCACATCAAAGCCTACTGGATACAGACCGGAATTCCGACCGCAATGAAAGCCATTCACGCAGGGGCTTCGGACTTGGACGGGACCATTATGGAAGAAAAGATTACTCACGCCGCCGGTGCAGATACCTGGACAGGCATGAGCCCGGAAAGAATGCGTTCCTTGATTCAAGGGGAAGGTCTTGTCCCGGTAGAACGTGACGCCTTGTACGACATCATTTCCGTTTCATCTCCGACTTAAAACAAAAAACCGACCGTATTGCATGCAACACGGTCGGTTTTCGTGAACTAAGAAGGGCTCGAACCTTCGACCCACGCCTTAAAAGGGCGTTGCTCTACCAACTGAGCTATTAGTCCGACAACCCAAATTTAATAAACTTTCTCTTTTTTGTAAATTATCAGCATGTTTTTTTTGAAAAAAATTTCGATTTTGACCTTCGCGGTGCTCCTAGCAGCCTCCGCCTCCCACGCTTATTTCAAAAAAAACGATACCGGTGAAGAAGTTTTCTCGTTTCTAGGTTCCTTTTACAGTGCCAAAAGCGCTGCCATGGAAAACGCTAACGCAGCCATGCCGTCCTCGAATCCTGGATCCATCCTTCAAAATCCTGCCGCGATCGTTTTAGATTCAAACCAAAATAACGCAATCGCTTTTTCCTGGCAGACCGGTGAATTCGCAGACAATCAAGGCTACCTGGCTTACGCACGTCAAATCGGAACGATGGTCGCCGAGATCAGCTACGGCTGGATTCGTTATGGCGACATCGATGGCTACGATGAAGCCGGAAACAAAACCAACAAGACGTACAGTCCGCAAAGTTCCGTCACATCGCTATCGCTTTCTTTGCCGCTTCCCCACTTTCAGTTCGGATCGACCATCAAATTCGCAACCGATCTTCTTGCCGAAGACGAGGGCGACCAGACCGCGATGGCGATCGCTTTCGACTGGGGCATCCTCTGGCAATCCGCCTCTCGCAAGTACGGCGTGGGACTTGCGGCCCGAAACTTCGGTAAAATGATCCGGGCCTATGTCGATAACGGCGATACCGATTACGGTCTTGAAGAAGTTTTCGCTATTTCCGGCTTTTATATTCCGGGAGCGCTTCCCCGCCTTTCTCTTTTCACGGAGCTTACCTTCCCGCGTTATGCAGAACCTGCGATAGCCCTCGGTACGGAATACGCGATCGGATCCAACCTCTTTGTTCGGGCTGGCTTCACCCGGACATGGCTTGATCTTTCTCGCGATGCCAAGGAACTCTTCTCTTCGGCAAGCCGACCGGACGAAACAAATGACGCGCGTCTCTTCAGTCTCGGCCTTGGATATGCGGGAACCCGTTTTTCGATTGACTACGCCTTTTCGTACCTAGCCCAAGGACTGGGAACGGAACATCGCGTAGGTCTTGGACTTCGATTCTAATGCAGAAACAGTTTGACATCATTGTTCTTTCAAAAGAAGAGCTTCGACCTCAAATCGAGGACCGAGCTTTAGGTTGGTTCAACGCAGAAAATTTTTCGGATGTTGTGCACGACCTGGATGCGGAATGGACAATCCTCGCGAAGCCGAGCGTTCGAATTACCCGCCCGTTTTTAAATGCGGTCGCCGACGCCTGTGTCGATTTTCCCTATGCGGACGCATTCGCTCCACGCATTTTAAATGCCGATAGCCATGAAGTTTTATCTTCCGGTTTTTTGATCGATTTAAAAAAAGGAATGGAAGAAGAATTCCGCACAAACGAAAACGCGGAGATTCGCCCTATCGCCAGTCTTTCTCCGGAATGCGGAATCTATTCGACCCGTCTTCTTCAAGCTCTGCACGGCTTTGATCCTGACATTTTCACCGACATGCGTTTTTTAGATCTTGGACTTCGTGCTTTGCACTTAGGGGCCAATCTTTTCGCCACACCAAGAATTCACGTCGAAACCATTACAAGACAGATGGCCAATCCAATCAAGGATGCGGACTGCGTCAAGGAACTCGGGCGTGTCTTTTACAAAAATCTAGATATCATCCGCTACTTCCAGTTCGCATTCCATCACCCGACAGCGTTCAATGCTCTTTTCAAGAATCGAAAAGAATTGAACGCAAAGTCACTCCAGGTGACAGAGCTTTCCAAGTTTACGGAAGAAACCTTCCACAAAGTTTCTACGTAAAAATCAGCGGTCGAGAATCGAATAGAAGAAGGCGCTTAATTTGTCTGCAACAGTCTTGATGCTGTAGCGGGAAAGCAACTTGGTTACTTTTTCCGGATCATACTCATAAGTTCCATCCAGTACGGAATCCAGAACCTTCAAATAGCCTTGAACATTGTTCGCCGGGGAAACGGTTGGGCAGATGTCGCTAAAGATTTCATCCAAAGCCGTCGTCTTGGCGCAGACTACGGGCGTTCCGCAAGCAATCGCTTCCAGCGGAGGCAGCCCAAAGCCTTCATAATAGGACGGCATTACAAAAAGATCCGCGTTGCGGTAAAATTCGCGAAGGTTCGTCGCCGAAAGACTTGTGAAATGGAAAACATTCTTCAAGTGGCGCATTTCGATTTTCATCTGCACCTGTCGATTGACTTTACCGATACGGACAAAAGCAATATCCGGACGCGCTTTCGCCATGTCGAAGAATGTGTCGAGATTCTTCCGAGGTTCCGGAAGGCTTACATTCAAGACCATCGCCTTGAAACCTTTGATTCCCAGATCCGCACGGAAAGTTTCGCGTTTTGTCCGATAACGCACATAATCCATGTTCTGGTTATAATACAGCGAATTCAGCGGAAGGCCCGTTACCGCATGGGGACGGCCTGCTATTCCATAATATTTTTCCGCTTCTTTTTTCGAATATTGGGAATTGTACACAAAGCCGTCCGCCTTAGCCGTCGGCTTTGCATAGAAACGGGAAATCAGCTGGAATTTAAGACTGAACGGATAAAGAGTTTCGGCAAAGGTATCGTGAATCAGCACGACCGTTTTTGCCTGCGGACAAGCTTTTTTGGCCACCGGAACAAGGAAACCCAGTTC
>OCVV011113656.1_pt1 | contig 35740 bp, 26 predicted proteins | sample 1539721 | NCBI WGS metagenome assembly OCVV01 (sample SAMN02144230, study PRJEB22623) | gut metagenome | biome: sheep rumen | host: Ovis aries | place: New Zealand | reverse complement strand
TGTGGCCGATCACCCTCTCAGGTCGGCTACGCATCGTTGCCTTGGTAAGCCATTACCTTACCAACTAGCTAATACGCCGCAGGCTCATCTCAAAGCGGAGCTTTAAAGGCTCCCTTTTAATATAAGACAACGTATCGTCTTACATATAATCCGGTATTAGCAATCGTTTCCAACTGTTATCCCAGTCTCTGAGGTAGATAACCCACGTGTTACTCACCCTTTCGCCACTAAGTTGTGATCCAAATCCACTTTGTGCAAGCACTCCATTTCAATGGGCAACTTCGTACGACTTGCATGTCTTAGGCATGCCGCCAGCGTTCATCCTGAGCCAGGATCAAACTCTCCAAATAAATTTATTTTTTTAGTTTGATTAACTTAATTAAAATTTCCTAGCTACTCAAAATTGACGTTTTGCTCAGTTTTCAAAGATCATTCTCTTGCTGTATTTCTCGATGTGCATTGTCAATATATCAAATATAATTTAATAAGTCAACACTTTTTTTAAATTTTTTAAATTATTTTTGACATATTTGTTGACACCACCAACATTGTTAACATACTTATGTTAAAAGGGTTTGAAGAAATATCTAATCAATAATTTTTTTATTTTTTTAGACACTTTTTTTGTCAACGATTTATAATCTATCAAATCTAAAAATCATTGTCAACACATTTTTGATATATTTTTAATTTTTTTGTTATCTTTTCGATTTTTTTCTTTTTTTCTCAAGACAACTGTTAATAAATTAACAAAATAAAAAAAGATTGTCAACATCTTTTTTAATGTTTTTTATCTTTTTTTATTTAAACACATACTATTTCTTTAATTCTTTATATATATCATAATAATCAAATAGTTTTTTATGATCAAAAACTTCAGAATTTGTTTCATTAAGATTAATTAATTTTTTTAATTCACTTACTAAAATTTTATCTAATTCTTTCGAATAACCCATCTTCTCCTTATGATATTTATATTCTCCTTTATCTAATACCTTGTATGTTTTATCAGGAAATACTCTTAAATCTAAATCATAATCGATATATTTAATTGTATTATCCTCTATTATATAAGGTGATGCTATATTGCAATAATAATATATTCCATTATTTTTTATTTGACCGATAATATTAAACCATGAGTCTTTAAAAAAATACATTATTGCAGGCTCTTTAGTTTTCCATTGTCTTCCATCTGATTCTGTAACTTTAGTTCTATCATTTCCGAAAACTAAATAGTCAGGAGTTTCTTCAATAAAGGTTGCTTCATCCCAAGCTCTATGAATACAACCATTATGTTTATAGCTGTGTATTAATAGCTTCTCTCCTTTTTTTAAATTTTGCATACATTCCTCTCTTGTCTTTATTATAACACTTTTTTCCTCTTTTACAAATTAAAAAGAACTATGCTCTCTTTTATTTACATAGTTCTTCCATTAGTTTTATCATTTTCAGTCTTAGGGCTTGTTATGGTATCAGGTATTCTAATTGTTAATTCTTCACCTGAATAAATATTATCTTGGTCATCTATTTGAATTAAATCTAATCCTGTTATATTTAATTTATCTTCTATACCTATATATGTATCTCCTGGTTCAATTACATAAGTAATTGTTGTATAACTAGAATTATTTATATTATCAACCGTAACCGGATTATCAAATAATGTAGTTGATCTTGCATTAGTTGGCATTGATGCTATTCTTAATGTTTGTTTATTATGAATATTTGAGCTTGTACCTAAATCATTCATTCCAGAAATACTTCCAACACTAATTCCATAATGAGATGCAATTGAACTTAAAGTATCACCATAATTAACTACATGATATATATCAGTATGTCTTTCGCTTCTATCAATTGACGCATATCTTGCACATCCTTCAGCTATTGTTGAAGCTTGATCTCCTACTTCTATTAAATCTCCATCTCTAATATCTGGCAAATTAATAGTTATATGTGTTACATAACTATCTAACCCTGCTTCAGTTAATTTCGATGCAATACTAGTTTCTCTTCTCGATCCAGAACTATCTTTTACTCCTGACACTACCACTGCACTATTATGGTACTCTTCACTTGATGTTTCCATACATGCAGCAAGTGTATCACCTGTATGTTCTAATCCATTAACAGCATCAGTCATTATCATAGTACTTGCTTCATCAGTATAATCTGATCCATTTTCAACATTTATTATTACTATTTCACGATCTGGATAAAAATCTCTTACTTCTCTTACTGTATCAACCCAGTTATCATTTGGACCTACTTCTTCAACTTTGGCTCCCATTCCTTCTAATTCTCTTGTTGCTGCTTCACTAACCATTTTAGTTTGTGGTTTAGCTGTACGAATAATAAAGTACATTTCGTCAAAATGACAATCTTCAATTCCAATAGATTGAATTTGTTCTACATATGCTGAATCTGTTTCTACTACATCAACATCCTCTGTTTTATTATCAATATTACTAATTCCAGCTACAGCAGCACTAAAAGTTAACACTCCAACAGCTGCTATTGCAATAAACTTATTACGAGATTTTAATTTTCCATTTTTAATTTTACCTACATTTGATCTTCTAACATCAATATTTCTTGCACTAGCATTTCTATATTGTGGTTCATTTCTTCTAGCTGTCTCTCTTCTTCTTTCTTCATCAAAAGGTATAATTTTATCATCATATCTCATAATCTATCACCTATCTTAATTATAATATAAATTATAATATTTTCATTAACAAAAACAAAAAGTTTACTTATTTAAGTAAACTTTTATAGATTTTCTTTAATTACTCTTTTATATTCTTCTACTCCTGGTTGATCAAATGGATTTACATTAGATAATAATCCTCCACTTATAACTGAGAAATAGAAAAATTGAATTAATTCCCCTAAAGAATATTCATTAACTCTATCAATAGTTATTACTGAAGATGGCGTATGTCCATTATTATGTGCAATACAAACAGATTTAAGCACTATATTATTAACATCTTTTAAATTATTTCCATCTACAATAAAATCATTATCATTTTCTACGCCAATTGCTGTTTCAAATATTATGTCTTTACCATCTTGATGAAATTGACCTAAAGAATGTAAATCTCTACTATTATAATTATATACAGGATATATTCCTTTACCATCTTTTCCCAGTGACTCAGCAAATAATTGTTTAAGCCATTCTAAGAAATAAATCATTTTCTCATCATATATAATATACGACTCTATTTCTTTGCCCTTATTTTGCATTATATCTCTTATAACAGAATAATTTAATGCATCATCTATATAATTATTAATAGCGTTATTTGCTCCATCTAAAAGCATTTCTATATCATAACCTGCTACAGATATTGGTAACATACCTACTGGAGTTAAAACAGAAAATCTTCCCCCTACAGTATCAGGGACTATAAACGATTTATAGCCTTTATCATTTACCAATTCTCTTAATTTACCCTTTTCTTTATCAGTAGTTATAATAATTCTTTCTTTAAGTTCATTATCATTATATTTCTTTTTAGCATACTCATAAATAGCATCAAAAGCTAAATTAGGTTCTAAGGTATTACCTGATTTAGAAATAACATTAATGGAAAAGTCTTTATCATCTAAATACTCAAATAATTCAATATAACTATTTGGATTTAAATCATAACCAAAGAATAATACTTCAGTATCATTCTTTTTATATTTAGGAGCTAAAGCTGAAATAACAGCCTTAGCACCCATATAAGATCCACCTATTCCTATTACAACTAATACATCACTATTCTCTTGTATTCTTTTTGAAGTAATTTTTATATCTTCAATAGTTTCTTTATCAATATATGTTGATGTACTCATCCATTTAGTTAAGTTTCCATTAAATAATTCTTTTTTTATTTTTTCTAATGAATCTTTATAACTATTTACATCACTTTCATTTATATATTTGTTATTATAAGTTTTAAAATCAAATTTCAACATAATATTACCTCTTTATATTAACAATTACTGCATGTAAGCGCTTATCATTTTTGATAGTGAAGTATTTCTTATCAATTTTTTCACCATCCATAGTTATGCTATTATCTTGTGTATTTAAATTAACTTTAATCTTATAAGTAGTATCTAGGTAATGATATTCTAATTCATATTTTTTCCATTTTTTTGGTACATGTGGTTCAATATAAATCTTATTACCCATTTTATTAAATCCTAGTATACCAGTAGTACCTACTTTATAGAACCAAGCACTACTTCCTGTATACCAAGTCCATCCACCTCTACCTTGATTGTTTTTATTACTATAAATATCAGCAGCTATAACATATGGTTCAACTTTATAAACATCTTCATACTCTTTTGTGATTCCCCTATTAATAGGATTTATCATTTGATAATAATTAAATGCTCTATCATATTGTTTAGCTTTAATTAATGCAAGGATATACCAACTAGCTGCATGTGTATATTGACCACCATTTTCTCTCATTCCTTCAGCATAGTCCATTATGTATCCAGGATTATTCTTAGATTTATTAAATGGAGGATCTAATAATTTTATAATACCTAATCTTTGATCTACTAAATAAGTTTCTACACTAGATAAAATACTTTCTATTCTATTCTTTGGTGCTATTTCAGTTAATATTGAAAAGCATTGACAAATCAAATCAATTCTACATTCATTATTTTCACTTGATCCTAGTTTTTCACCATTATCAAAGAATGCTCTTAGATAATAATTTCCATCCCAAGCTACATCATTTAAAGTATCTTTCATTTTTTCATTGTACTTTTTATATTTATCAACATCTATAGCACTATTATACTTTTTAGTTAATTCTATAAATCTTTCTATTATCATATATTGGAAGAATCCTAACCAAACACTAGTACCTTTTCCTTTGATACCAACTTGATTCATACCATCGTTCCAATCTCCACCACCCATAAGTGGTAATCCATTGGTACCTATTTTATTCATTGATAGATTCAAGGCTATTAAACAGTGATTATAAAGTGTTGCTTTCTTATCAGTATAATTATATATAATTCCTTTTTCCTCTTCCCAATCAGCTAAAATAGGCCCTGAAACGAACGGAATTTCTTCATCTAGTATTTTATAATCTTCTGTTGTTCTACAATATTCACTAACTGCATAAATTAACCATAAGAAATCATCTTTATATCTACTTCTTAATCCTAAATGATTATCCTCATGCCACCAGTGAAGAACATCACCTTCCATAAATTGATGTTTAGCATTTATTAATATTTGTTGCTTAGTAAGTTCAGGATCAATTCTAACTAAATTAGTACAGTCTTGCAATTGATCACGGAAACCATAAGCACCACCTACTTGATAGAATCCAGCTCTAGCATAAATTCTAGATGCATAAGTTTGATATGCATACCAACCATTAATTACATTATCAAATGTTTTATCATCTGTTTTTACTTTAATTATAGATAATTTGTTATTCCATTTCTCTTTAACCTTATTTAATTCACTATCTATAGTTTTATTATTAGAATATTTATCAATAAGTTTCTTAACTTTATCATTGCCAATTTCAGTACCTAACATAAATGAGAAATCAATACTTTCTTTAGCATCTAATTCTATATCAATTTCAATAGATTTATATAGTATTCTATCAACTCTATAATTTGATATAGGTAAAGTTGAAGATAAGAAAGCAGTTACTCCAGAATAATTAGTATTATAAACATTCCTGATTAATACAGCATTCATATCTTTATAATAATCACTTAATAAATATCTACTTGATTTCTCTTCATTAGGTCCAAATGTAGGATTAATCCAATAAGATAAAGTATATTTTTGTTTCTTACTTGTTATATTTTTCAAAGTAGATTTATAAAACTTAATACTATCTTTATCAGCTACGAATTGAGTAGTTCTTAAATGATAATTAGTTCCTTCATGATCAAATGTAGAATATCCAAAACCATGTCTAGCTACATTTGAATCAACAGTATTACCATTTATATCAATTCCCTCAGTTTTATCATTTAGAACTATATCATTTGTCCAAGATGTAATCTTAAACATTTGACTATTATACGCATATGTAAATCCACATTCATTATTAGAAACAATAGTACCAAAATTTTCATTTGCAATAACATTAAACCAAGGAGTTGGTGTATCAGGATCTATTACTACATATTCAGAACCATCTTTAGTAAATCCACCATAACCATTAAAGAATTCTAAATTTTCATTAAAATCTGTATTTTTTACTGCAACATCTACTTTTTGTTGTGAATATTCTTTTATTTTATTTTTCTTTTGAAGAGTTTTAATACTTTCATCAAGTGATTTTTCTTCTTTAGTATTAAATTTTAATCTAGCTACCATATTAAGAAGTATTAATTCTTCACTATTTACTTCATTAGAATCTAATACATAAACATTACCAGGAGTAGATGAGAAATTATATAAAGTATTCATTCTATATAATTCTTGCTCTACTGCATGATTTATTATTCCTTTATACTTTTCAATTTCTCTATTGATTATAACTATATCTATATGTAGTGATCTACTCTTAAAATATTCATAGGCTTTTAATACATCTTCAACAAATGGTAAAGCTTCACTTTCATTTATATCTACTAGTATTATAGGATAATCTCCAGTAATACCAAATTTCCATAAATTAGTTTGATTTAAACTATTGTATCCTAGTAAATCTTTTCTCTTATCATTAACAAATCTCTTACTAGTTTGATACAAATAATTAAGCATTATATTATACGTTCTCATATTAGGACCAGTAAGATTTAACTTCTTAGTATTTTCATTATTTGCAAGAGTTGCATATTCAAATGCTTTCTTAATAGAACCCTTATTATCATATTCTTGAACTATATTAATAACTTGGTTTCTAGATTTTGCAAATCCACATATATAATAAACACTCTTAGCTTCTCCTGGATTAACAGTTATACTTGTTCTTAAACTTAATACTGGATCAATATTTGAACCAATTGTATTACTTAATTTATTCATAGACATTGCTTGTGGATTTTCTACATTTCTATTTCTACCTATAAAATTAGATCTTTCAGTTTCATAACTAATTTCATATTCCTCATCAGGAATAAATAGTTTAGCTAAATAATAAAGTTTCGTATTTTTTGTATTATTACTACGACAAGCAATTAGTGATTTAGACTCATCATCAAATTCACTACTAACAAATAAGTTATTAAATGTTCTATGAGTAATATCAGTAATATTTGGTTCAATTATAGGTTCTGTATATGAAGTAACTTCAATATTTCTTGGTTTTGTACCATTATTCTTTAGAGACACTTTTCTAATTTCAGCATTTTTATTGCCACAAACAATTATTTCAGTTTTAGTAACAATATCTCCATCTTGTCTTATAAATTTAATTCTATCAGTTGCAAAAACCACATTGTATTTATCAGGAATAACTTCAGTAGGAGCATAGGTATTAGACCATATTTTTCCATTATCTAAATCTTTTAAGTATATAAAATTACCATAATTTTGTTTAGTAATCTTACGATATCTATTTAACTGAGTTGTCTTATATCTACTAAATCCATTTCCACGATCATTAATCATTAATGAATACTTAGTATTAGATAAAACTGATATTTCAGGATCTTGATTGATACCATTAAATTCTCTAATATCATTTTCAACTTTTTCACGTTCGTAATCATATTTCTTATATCCAAACATTTTTAAGTCTATTAAAGCATTCAATTGAACTTTTTCTTTTAATAAAATATTAAATGATTGAACTCTAACATCTTGATGGAAATAGTTTCTTATTACCCCGTCTTTTAAATTATTGGCAATAGCAGAAAGAATCATACCTTGGTGATGTGCAAAATATGCAAGTACTTTCTCTTTTTTGTCATAATCATATGCTTCATAAAATCCATATTGACCTATCATTTTTAACTTTTTATATTTTTCCATATTATGATATACGTCTTTTGGATTAATATCTATTGCTAAAACAGTAGAATATGGAGATATAACTACTCTTTGTTCAGTATCTTCTTTCATCTTTAAATAAGGAGTAGAAAAAGCTTTATACTTGTAATTAAGTCCATCATCAAGTTCCGCATAAGCAGATTCTGATATTCCCCAAGGATAATGAGGGTTTACTTCTTTCATATATTCCTTTTGACAGAAATATGCAAAATGATATGCCTCATCAAGTAATGTATTACTGTATCTTTTCATATATATCATTGGCATATAGTATTCAAATGAAGTACCAGACCAAGATACTAAACCTTTTCTATTTTTATATTTAGTTAAAGTCTTATCAAGACATAGCCAGTGTTTACTTTTTACATCACCCTTTACAATAGCGATAAAACTTAATATTCTACTTTCACTAGCAAATTTATTATAGTTATAAGGAACTAGTTTATCCTCTAATGTATCATAACCAATACTAAATACATCTTCATCAGTATAAAAATACGTGAAGTTCATATCATTAAATAATTTTTCAACACGATCTAACAAATCTTTTTCATCAAATTCTTTTAACAATCCTTCAACTGTAAGCAATGAAATTGCAAGATTTGCACTATCTACTGATGATACAAAACTAGGATACATTTTTTCTAAAGTATCAACTCTATACCAGTTATATAAATGACCATTCCATTTTTCTAGTTTTTCTATAGTTTTTATAATTCCATTTAATTTACTCAATGCATACTTTTTATTAATAAATCCCAATGAATAAGCAGATATAACAGCAGTAATTGACATAGAAATATCAGTTGCTGATGTCTTATTATCCATCTTTATTTCTCTATTTTCTTGATAATTATCTGGTATTAAATAGTTAGTTTGATCATTTAACATTCTATCGAAATACAACCAAGTTTTATATGCCAAATCTTCTAATTTATCTTTTTCTTCTTTATTTAAATCATTAATTTCAACTTTTTCTTTTCTACTAACTAACCACATAACATATGGAGCCACTAAGAATAGAATGCATAAAATTAATATTGATATTTTATATTTAAAATTAAACACAATACTAGTTAGTATTAATAAAGATACAAATACATAATTAATTTTAAATGCTTTTAAGTATGTAACTATATCACTTTTCATATTTCTAGCAGCGTCTTCTGAAGTAGTCCAATTAAGTAATTTTTTATGTGAAATTAACATTCTATAAAAAGATCTAAATGCTGCATCTAAATATAAGTAAGAATAATATGGGATAGTAATAAATGATATTACTACTCTTGCAACTATAGCGAAATTGCCAAATAATAAATCATCATAATATTTAATATTCATTTTCCTTTTTGCTTGAATATTTAAAAATTCTCTTATATTTATAAATATTGGTAAAGCTATAACTAGTAAAACTACTAGTAAAACATACATTGGTGAAATCTTACTAAAATAGAAACACAACAAAATAAGAAGTAATAATGATGGATTCAAGAAAATTCTTCTCAAATTATCAAATATTTTAAATTTAGATATATCAGTTATATTATTCTTAACTTTTTTGTTATTTTTATTTTTTATTTTATTTTTAAGCCATCCAAGTATTTGCATGTCTCCTCTAGTCCATCTATGTTGTCTATTAGTATCTACTAAAAAACTAGAAGGGAAACCATCTACAACTTCAATGTCAGATGCATATCCACAACGAAGGTATGCACATTCAATTAAGTCATGACTTAGAATTAAATTATCAGGAAATGCATTTTCAAGAATCTCATTATATACTCCTAGATCATATATTCCTTTACCCCAGAAACTTCCTTCTCCAAAAGCATCTTGATATAAATTTGGAGTTATACTTGAATATACATCTAATCCTCCAATACCAGCAATTAATTGAGAATATGATGATTCATTAGTAGATTCTATATCAATTCCTATTTTAGGTTGTACAATACCATATCCATCTATAACTTTAGTATGTTCTTTATTTAATTTAGGAGTATTTAAAGGATGTGCCATAAGTCCAACAAGTTTATTTGCAGCACCTAAAACTAATTCAGTATCTGCATCTAATGTAATAACATATTTTATTTTCTTTTTTAGTACAGATATATTTTCAAATAAAACATATTTTTCTTTATCTTCTTTAGACATAGTGCCAAGAAGCAACTTATTAAAATGTAATAATGCTCCTCTTTTTCTTTCATATCCTAAGAAACTTTCTTCTGACTCGTTATATACTCTTTTACGATATACAAAATAAAACAATTCTTTTCCATATTTATTATTTAACTCAATACATTTTTTTCTACCATAATCTACAAGAACTTTGTCTTCTTTACTCTCTAATTCATCATTTTGAAAACAATCACATAATAATGAAAAATATAAATTATTAGTTTGATTAGCAAGATAGTACATTTCTAAATTTTCAAACATATCATCTATCTTTTTAGTATTTTTACATATAGTAGGTATTACTACTACAGTTGCATTACTTTTTGGAATCCCTTTACTAAAGTCCATTTTAGGTAATGGCTTACACTTATATAATCTTAAATAAATTCTATTCATTAACTGCAAAACTACTTCACTAATTGGAACTAAGAATAAAATAAATCCTAAAACAATGTTCTTAAATAAGAAATAAGATAGTATTAGTGATATACAAATAGTTAATAAAGCACTTAATAAAATATATAATTTAGTTCTAAGTTTATAATTAGGTCTAACAAGTAGATATTCCCCAATATGTCTTTTTGATGCTATAGACTTATTCATCAACTTCTTTGTATATAAATATTCATCTCTATTTTTAGAATTCTTTATTATAGCCTTCCTATAAAGTTGTTTTGTTTCAACTGTCATATCTTCGTATATAGGATCTTCTTCAAGTAATTTTTCTGTCTTACTAACTTTATTTATCAAAGTTAAAGAATCTACTTTAGATAATAATCTTAAATCATTAAATAAATTAGATATTAAGATATTATTATTAATACTCTCTTCACTTTCTTTTTTAGCTATTTCTTTAATATTAACATTATGTTTTTCTAGTATTTCATTTAGTTCTTTAAATACATCATTAGCTAAACTACCATATGTTTGTAACTCAGAATTTAATTGACCTAAATAATATCTATTATTAAGAACTGTTTCATCTATATTTATATAATCTCTTAGATCTACCTTTTTACCATTAGCTATTTTTTCATCAATTTTGCTAATTAAATCTCTTACTTTTTGTTTTTCTTCTTGTTCATCTCTTTTAGCGATACACAACTTAGCAATTCTATCTATTACAAGCATACTTATAATACTTGGTATTAATTCAATATTTTGATAAGTTAAATAAACACCTTCTCTTGTTTGATAAGTGTTTAATTCTCTTATTAATAATTTATACGAAACATCATAATTATGTTTTGCAAATATCTTTTCTAGTATTTCATACATATCTACATTGTAGTTAGCATATTTAAACTTTTTTGTAGATTTATATACTCTTTTTAAATTATTTTTAGTTTCAGCAATTAAATAATAGTTATCTATAATCCATTCATTAGTAGTACCAACAAATATATGATTTTTAGTTAAATTAACTAAGTACTCATAATGGTCACTTATTATTTTAAAATTCCTTAAGAATTGATTATAAAAATTGTTTCTCATATAATCACCATTCCTTATATATAGAATATCATTTTAGACACCTTATATTCAACAAATAAAGATTAAAATATATATATTTTTTGATATAATAAAAAGGAGGTGTTGGACATGAAAAATGAAGTATTAACTGATAAGAACTATTTATTTTATGTTATTACTTTTTATCTTTTAGGAATTATAGTATTTTTCTTACCAGAATTATCTACAAGCATTTTTCATATTATAGTTTCAACAGGTGTTATTTTATATGGGTTCATTACAGTTTTTTATAATATGCTTAAAAGAAAAGGACTAATAAATACACTTATATCGATTCTAATAATATTTATAGGTCTATATTTTTTAAATAATAAATATAATATGCTAAGTATATTTCCACTAATATTTTCATCTTATGTATTATTATTAACAGCAATTAAATTCTCAATATTTATAATATATAAAATTAGGGGTATAAAAGGCTTCTACAGATTACTAATAAGCGCTATTATAGACTTAATATTTACTTTAATAATTATAAGCAATGTAATACAAAGCATAAACTTTTTAACAAGAATGTTAGGTATATACCTAATTATAATTGGAACACATTATTTAATAGATTGGTTCTTTGAATATCATACTAGAAATAATACTAATAGAAGTTTTAGATGGACAATGCCAACTATTATTTCATTATTTATTCCATATAGATTAGCTAATAAAATAAATAAGTCTCTTACAAAAGAGAAAAATAGTATAAATAAAAATCTGTATAATGATAAAGTTGATCTTGAAATCTTAATTAGTGTAAAAGATTCAAATATAGGTAGATTTGGCCATGCAGATTTTATATTTGATAATAAAGTATATTCATACGGATGTTATGATGAGGACTCAAAAAGATTTTTTGATATGGCAGGAGACGGAACTCTTTTTATAGTAAATAATCGAGATAAATATTTAAAATTTTGTATCGAACATTCTAAAAAAACATTTTTCGCATTTGGTATAACATTAACTGATAATCAAAAAGAAAAAGTTAGAAAAGAAATAGATAGAATTATGGAAAAATCCTATGAATGGAAATGTATTCAAGAACTAGATCCAGAAAATGATTACCAAGATTATGGTAGTTGTCTATATAAAGCTACTAAAGCAAAATTTTATAAATTCAATAAAAATAGTGAATACCATTTATATTATGCATTATGGACTAATTGCGTTAAAATAGTAGATCAAATACTAGGTGTTACAGGTAGTGCATTATTAAGATTAAATGGAGTTATAACACCTGGTTCTTACTATTATTTTTTAGATGAAGAATATAAAAGGAAAAATTCCAATGTAATAAGTAAAGAAATAATATCTGATGCAAACATAAAAAAATAGTTATTTGTATACACAATTATCTTCATATACTCTAACTATTTCCATTATTTTTCTCATCTTTTCTTTTATCTTATTAATATGATAATTTCTAAAAAATTTGGTCTTACTCAATTTGGTTTCATCAATCATTACTTTATTTAACAAAGTTACCAACTCTTGATAACTTTTTTTTATGCCTGTTATATCATCAAACCACTTTTCAATATCATCTGTATTTCCAGCTAATCTTAAATTTTCAACAGTTGGTATAAAAGTCTTGTTTTTCATTAATTCCTTACATATATATGATTGCAAATAATAAGCATCAGAAACATAATCATCTTTAATTAATCTATCTATTTGATATAAAGCAGTATTAAACTCTTCATTCTCAATTTTATATTTAGAAAAACTTTTTATTATCTTAATTATATCCTCAGTTTGTTTAGTATTAATAATTTCTTCTAAAATAATATCTTCACTTCTCTTTTTAACATGTTTAATGTCGTCTTTATCATATGTTACATATGATAAACCAGTTCTCATTTTAACTTCTTTATCATCAAAAAGAATCTCATTATTAATAGAATTTATAGCATGATTGTATTCATGTATTATATTATCCAACAAATCTATTAAATTATATCCACTATAGTTGTTTAAAACTATTTTTTTAGATGTATAATATTTTCCTTCAAGATCCCTATTCATAATTCTACTAAAATATGCTGTACAATTTCCTGAAACATTTTCACGGATATAAATAACTATGTCTTTAAAACAGTTAATTACAAGGTTTTCTTTATTAAGACCATATTTAACTACAAAGGCAGGTATTATAAGACATAAAACATGCCTAATATTATCAGGATAATTATATTTTTCACTTATTTTATCCACAAAATCTGTGTATTTATCTAAAAAGTAATTAATATTAGTATCATCTATTTTCATATAATCACCAATAATATTTTACCATAAAAAAAGACGATATTAATCGTCTATTTATCTATTAGAGAAACTCCAGTCATTTCAACTGGTTTTTCAAGGCCAAGTAAATCTAACATAGTTGGAGCTATATCACATAACTTACCATCATGTAGTTTTAAGTTCTTATCAGTAACAATTAATCTTACAAGGTTTGTAGTATGTGATGTCATAGGTTCTCCATCTTCTGTTAACATCTCTTCACAGTTACCATGATCAGCTGTTACAATCATTTTTCCACCTAATTCTGATATTCTATTCCATATTTTTTCAAGATTTCTATCCATTACCTCTACCCCCTCAATAGCAGCAGGTATTACTCCAGTATGGCCTAGCATATCTCCATTAGCAAAATTAAGTATTACCACATCCATATTTTCTAATTCAGGTAATAATGAATCAGTTACTTCATTACAACTCATCTCAGGTTTTAAATCATATGTTGCAACTTTAGGACTTGGAATTAATATTTTCTTTTCATTAGGATACTCTACTTCTTTTCCACCATCAAAGAAGAAAGTAACATGAGCATATTTTTCTGTTTCAGCAGTTCTTAATTGGGATAAGCCTTTTTCTGCAATATACTCACCTAAAATATTTTTTAAATTAGGATCATCATATGCAGAAGGTGCTTTAACTGACTCAACAACAGGCATCATAGTTATAACTGATAAGTTATTAAATCTAACTACTGGCATATCATTGAATTCTGGATTAGTAAGAGCTGTAAACATTTCTCTTAATCTATCTCTTCTAAAGTTAAAAGCAATAACTCCATCATTTTCTTCAATATTACCATTATCAGCAAACTTAGCTGGAATTAAAAACTCGTCAGTAATATCATTTTTATAACTATCTTCAATATATTTTTCAATAGAATCTAGTTTTTCTCCTTTATTATTAACAATAACATCGTATGATTTTATTAATCTATCATAGTTATTATCTCTATCCATTCCATAGTATCTTCCAGAAACTGATGCGATTTTTCCAACACCTATTTCTTTTAATTTATCTTCTACTCTAGAAATATATGAATAAGCACTAGTTGGTGATACATCTCTTCCATCAGTAAATAAATGAAGATAAAGTTTAGTAATATTTTCTTGTTTAGCCATATCAAGAAGTGCCATTAAGTGGTCTATATGAGAATGAACTCCTCCATCACTTATTAAACCAACAATATGTAATTTAGAATTATTATCTTTAACATGATTCATTACTTTTAATAATTTTTCATTTTTAAAGAAATTCCCATCTTTTATCTCTTTATTAATTAATGCAAGAGGTTGATAAACTATTCTTCCTGCACCAATGTTCATATGACCTACTTCACTATTTCCCATTTGGCCTTCAGGAAGTCCTACAGCTGCTCCACTAGCATCCACCCTACAACTAGGATATTCTTCTAATAATCTATTAAAGAATGGTTTGTGAGATCTTTCAAAAGCATTTCCTTCATAAAGTTCTTTTATTCCACAACCATCCATAATACATAATAATAACGGTTTTTTCATATCTAATCCTCCTTCTAAATTATATCACTTACAATGGGAAAAAACCAAAAATAATCCCACAAATAGCGCCAATTAAATGTCCAAAATGAGATACTCCATCTTTCATGAAAATAGATGAAAAAATTTCATTAACAATATAAAAGATAAATACAAGTATTAAAGTTAATGGGATTTTCCCACTTGCAATATTAGCAAATGAGCTTAAACAAATAAGCATATAAGCAATACCACTAGCGCCTAAAAGTCTGTTTCTACTAAAAATAAAACTAATTACCCCTGTAACAAAGGCTGTTATTAAAATCATATATAAGAGATTAGTAGATCCATATTTTTCTTCTACTAAAGGACCTACTATTAAGATAATTAAAAAATTATTCATAAAATGAGACCAACTTTGATGTCCAAAGATATGAGTAATAAATCTTAGATAAGTAAAAGGAGATAATAAAGAACTCCTGTAAGTAGAAAACAACAATACATTAGAAACATCTTTAGTTATATATTTTAGTATTAAAGCAAATAAAGAAATAAAAAAGAAGGATAAAACAACGGGTGAATTAAAGTATATTAAATCCATTATTTTAATCCTTCATTTAAACAGAATAATGCATAAATTGGAATGTATTTTATATTTTTCTTTTTAGAAAAATTCTCATCTGTAATTCTTATTGCTTCTTTAACACCTGTTTTATTACTAAATATAGCTAATGATTTTGATTTAGACATATTTTTATTGACTAGTTCAATTGGAATAATTTTTCCATTTCTAGTTTGAATTACAAAACTAACTTCAGCTTTTCCTTCAGATTGATAATAATAAATATTATATCCCATGTTTATTAAACTTATTGCGATACTATTTTCATATATAACATTCTTATATTTATCATCAGATAAAAATCTTATTTTATTTAAATGTAATTTATTATATAAAAGACCTGTATCATTAAGATACAATTTAAATGAATCTTGATCTTTACAGCTACTTAAAGGAATTTTAGCATCATTTATTTTGTAGCATTTATAAGCAAATCCATTATTATGAATAAACTCCATTGCTTTTTCATAATCCTTAGATCTACTTCCACTTTTTATAAGTCCATATTGGAACTTTTTATTAGTTTTTAGTAATTGACTAGGTATTATATCATAAACTTCCGCTGCTCTAATCATATCTATATAATTATCAAAATTAGCAAATTCTTTTTTATTAGTATTATTAATTTTATTATATACAGTATTTAATAATAACTTATTAGTTTGATTTAAACTCATCTCTATTGCTTCAGGATATCCACCTGTAATCAAATAATCATTATAGAAATCCATTGCAACACTATGGAAAGGCATTGGTGTATCATTTTTATAAGAAGTTTTAATAAATTCAATAAGTTGTCTATTATTAACAGCGACAAGATATTCCTCAAAGTCTACATTATGCATAGCTTTAAATTGTAATTCTTCACATTTAAATTTATTTATACTTTCTCTTAAAGAACTAATTAAAATAATGTGATATTTTAATTCATCAGTACCCTTTGAAAAAGTTTTAACGGCATTAACAATTTCAATATCATTAACATTATCTATAACTATTAAAGTATCAAAAGGCATAATAGATTCATTAATTAATAAAGACAATTGCATAATTATTTTATCTATATTTTTTTCATTCTTAAAAACTTCTAACAATTCTTTATTATTCTCAGAATCAAAATAAGCAATATTTTTATATTCTTTTTCTCCAAATTTTAAGACAGAATAAGTCTTTCCTATTTGTTTATTACCATAAAGTAACAAAACTTTCTTATCGATATCTTTCTTCCATCGGTTTAAATAAGAAGTGATTTTTCGCTCCATAAAATGACCTCCAACTCTTTTTATCCTAACTTAATTATATGAATTTAATTTAACAAAGTCAACTGATTGTCAAATTATTTTATCAGCAACCATTAAAATAAACTGAGTATTAGTAGGTATTCCTTCTATACTATAACTAAAAATATTATTTATAAGCGATAGTCTTCCCATTCTAAAGCTTCTCCTTATAGCGTTCTTTATAGCATGCTCTACTGCATTTTCACTAGTTTTATATTTGCGAGAAAGTTCTCTATATATTTCTATAATTTCTTTATTTCTATCATTAATAATACTTTTGATAGAGAAAATTAAGTATTTATATCCCTTTAAATTATTAGGAATACCTAATTCATGTAAAAAATCACTAATCTTATTATCAATATTTTCACCATCAAAAAAAGAGTTGATTTTATCATAATCTTCAACTCTTAGTACACTAAATATTTCTTTTAGATCAAATTCTTTTTGTGGAATTGTTATTTCTATAACTTCGTTTCCTTTCTTTATAGAAATCTTAATAATAACATCTTTCAAAACCAAACCCCTCTGTTCTTTTATAATCTTATTTACATTTTTCTATAATATATTTTAATTCATCTATTTTAGATGATGATCCTCCAATTAAATATCCATCTATAATATCAATATTATTTAAATTGTCAATATTTTTTGGACTTACACTACCACCATATAAAACTCTTATATCAAAATTATAATTATTTTTAACATAGTCTTTAATCATTCTAACTGTTTCATCAATATCTTCATTTGTAGGGGTTTTACCAGTACCTATTGCCCAAATAGGTTCATATGCAATAATCAGATTATTTGACTTTAAACCAGTAAAAACAGCGTTTATTTGTCTTTTTAGTACTTCTAATGTCTTATTATTAACATTTTCATCTTCATTTTCACCTATACATAAAACAGGTATAACATCTTTTTCAATTAGTTTCTCTACTTTAGTTCTACATAAATCATCAGTTTCATTATTATCTTTTCTTCTTTCACTATGTCCAACTAATGAATAAGTAGCTCCCATAGATTTTATTTGATCTATAGATATTTCTCCAGTATGAGCTCCATTTTCATAAATAGATACATTTTGTGAACCAAAAGAACATAAGTCCTTATATAAATATAAATAAATACTAGATGGAAATATAACTACATTAGTTAAATCACTATTTTTAATTTCATTTGCAAAAGATATAGCATCATCCATATTCATATACATTTTTTGATTACCAAAAACTAATTTACTCATCTTCATCACCTATATTCTTAATTGTATTTATTATTTTTCTAATACTACTTGGTTTTCTAGTAGTCATTTTATATACATCTAATACTCTTTCTGCATAATATTTAGAACTAAACACTTCTGAATCAACTCTTGCTTGATATGCATATGATTCTAATTTATCTGAATCTGATATTAACTCATCAATAATAGATATATATTCTTTTTTATTATTAAATATTCTTCCATCAAGTCCATCATTAACAACATTATTAAAACTTTCATCATTTATACATACAGGAGTAACAGATGCTGCCATTGCTTCAATAACAGTAAGTCCTTGAGTTTCACTTTTTGATGCAGTTACAAATATATTAGCAAGATGATACATTGTAGGCATATCATCATATGGTATCTTACCAGTTAAAACTATATTATTCTCTAATTTATTATCTGATATATATTTTTTATATTTCTCAGCATCTGGTCCATCACCAACAATAAATAGTTTTGCGTTTTTATGTTTCTTAACTATTTCCGGATGAGACTCAAGTAAAAATTCAATATTCTTCTCTTCTGCAAGTCTACCTACAAAAATAATTATAAAATCATCTTTTTTAATCTTATATTTCTTTTTAATTTCTTTTATTTTATCTTTATTAGCATTCTCTATATAGAATCTATCTAACTCTATTCCTGTTGGTATTATATGTATAACTTTATCTACTTTATATTTTTCTTTAAATAAATTATATGTTTTCCTAGTAGGTACTATTAAAGAATCTGCTGTTTTATCACAATAGAATAAAGAAAAATACTCTAATATTTTTTTACTTGGTTTATCAAAATATCCTTTTGTAATATAATGAACATAATCTTCATACATAGTGTGATATGTATGAACTAGAGGTATTCCATATTGTTTAGCAAATATTCTAGCAAACGTACCTATCCCAAATTCTGTATGGGAATGAATTATATCTAAATTCCATTTTTTTATCGTATTAATCATTCTTACTGGATAAATACCAGTTAATCTATAATCATATATACCTATTGGAACACCAGGTATTCTAAGTACTGTACCATTTTCATCTAAGTGATAATGAAGATCCTCATTATTAACAGTAACAACATATACTTTATGTCCTAGTTTTTCTAAACCTTTTTTTAACATTAATACACTTGTTGATACTCCATTAATAAATGGAGGATAAGTATCAGTAAATAAACCTATTCTCATTCTTTACCATCACTTCCTTTAAATGTAGTAAATAAAATTCCTCCTACTATCATAGAGAAATAATATGTTATACTTCTCCATAAAATTAGTATAGCAGGTAATACTGGTCCACTTATATAATTTCCAAAGAATTGTAAGAAACTATATTCTATTCCTCCGCTTCCTCCAGGAATCGGAACAAATGATCCCACTATAGTTACATAAGCACTACATACATAAACGATAACTGGATTAATATTTATACTTAATGAATATATAACAAATAGAGGTGTTAAATAATATGCTAAAAGTCCGCATATATTATATAAGTACCCTTTAATTATTATCCCTTTATTTTCTCTTAATAATGTTGCACTTTCATGATATTCATTTAATTTTCTTCTCCATTTATCAATAGTTTTATTCTTATCTTTAACTAATCTAAATTTATAACAAACTTTAATAATAAATTTTAAAATAAATCTATTAAACTTATTAGAAAAACTAACAATTATAAGAACTATACCTACTAATGCATTTATTGAAAAACCTAATATAGTTAAATTTCTAAGCACATCATTATTAGTTAAGAAATTAAACTTATAATTTAAGAATACTGCTATTATTCCATGAGTAATTAAGGCCATTTGATAAAGTATAAAATTTTGAATAATTATATTAGTACTATGAGCTATTTTTATACCTTTTTTCTTTAACATATATACTTGCATTGGTTGACCACCAGATGCAAATGGAGTTATTCCATGGAAGAATTGAGTAATAATTATTATTTTAAGTATTTCTCTTAACTTTATTTTTTCATAATTATAAACTATTCCATGTAATGCTAAAGCTTTAAAAAACCAATACAAGAATAAAAAGAAGATTCCAAGAAGTATAAATATTAATCTAGCTTGACCTAAATTATATAAAATCCTTGGAAGATCATCTTTTATTACTACAAGAAGTACTACTATAGTTATTAAAATTAATAATATTGATTTTAATTTTAAGTTTTTCATTATTCTTTATCTGGAATACTAGCAATTCCTGGTAGAACTTTTCCTTCCATATATTCTAATGTTGCACCTCCACCAGTAGATGCGTGAGTAACTTTATCTTTATATCCAAGTTCTCCTGCTGCTCCAACTATATCTCCTCCTCCTAGAATAGTTGTTGCACCACTATTAACTAAAGCTTCTAATACTGCTCTAGTACCTTCAGTACAATTAGAGAATTCGTAAACACCTAATGGTCCATTCCAGAATACTGTTTTACTAGAATTAATAATATCAGTAAACATTTTAATAGTTTCTGGCCCAATATCTAATCCCATTTCATCATCAGTTATTTCACCTAAAGATACAATTCTATTTTCACTATCATTATCATATTCTTTAAATGCTTTGATGTCACCAGGAAGAATAATTTTATCTCCATATTCTGCTAATACGCTCTTAGCAAAATCAATGTTTTCTTCATCTAATACAGATTTACCAATATTTGCTCCTTTTGCCTTTAAGAATGTGAAAGCCATTCCTCCACCAATTAGCATGTAATCACATTTTTTAATTAAATTATCAATAACCCCTATTTTATCCGAAACTTTACTTCCACCTAAAATAATTGTAAATGGTCTTTCAGGATTATCTAGTTTAGCTAATTCATTTAATTCTTTTTCAATAAGGAATCCACATCCAGTAGGTAAGTTACTAGCAAGACCTACATTTGATGCATGTGCTCTATGTAGAGTACCAAATGCATCATTTATAAATATATCTCCTAAAGATGCCCAGTATTTAGAAAGTTCTTCATCATTTCCTGATTCTTTTTTACCATCTAAGTCTTCATATCTAGTATTTTGAATTAAAATAACATCTTGAGGCATCATGCTATTAACGGCAGTTTCTAACTCTTCCCCTCTAGTAGTAGGAATAAACTTAACTGTTTTACCTAGTAATTCACTAAGTCTTACACTTACTGGTCTTAAATCATTTTTAGCTAGATCTGCTTCTTCTTTAACCTTTCCTAAATGTGACATTAGAATTACTTTAGCATTATTTTCAATTGCATATTTAATTGTTGGTAATGCAGCAACAATTCTATTATCGTCCCTTATTTCTCCATCTTTCATTGGAACATTAAAATCACATCTAATAATAACTCTTTTATTATTTAGATCATAATCTTTAATACTTTTTTTCATTTTATCACCTTATTCCTTCTCTTATATATTAACATATATTAATAAAAATTTATACTTAGTTGACATAAAAAAAGAGGATTTACACCTCTTATTTTTCACATAAATATTTAGCAGTTCTAACCATTTGAGCACTATAACCCATTTCATTGTCATACCATGCTACTACTTTAACTAATTGTTTTCCATCTGCTTCAACAATTGAAGTAGAAAGTCCATCAACTAATCCTCCACATCTTTCACCAATTATATCACTAGAAACAACTGGATCATCTGTGTAATTTAAAGTTTCATCTGTATTATTCTTAAGTACAGCATTAATTTCTTCAACTGTAGTATTCTTTCCAAGTTCTAGAACTAAGTCAACTACAGATCCTGTTGTAACAGGCACACGCATTGCAATTCCATCTAACTTTCCAGCTAATTCAGGAATTACAAGTCCAATTGCTTTAGCTGCTCCAGTAGAAGTTGGAACGATATTTGCTGCTGCTGCTCTACCACGACGTGCTGCAATTCCCTTTTTATGAGGAACATCAAGTGTAGCTTGGTCATTAGTATAAGCATGAACAGTAGTCATATATCCTTTTACAATTCCAAAGTTGTCATTTAAAACTTTAAGAACAGGTGCTAAACAGTTAGTAGTACAACTTGCTGCACTAATTACTTCTTCAGTTCCATCTAAAGTATCATGATTTACATTGTAAACAATTGTTTTTAAATCACCTTTAGCTGGTGCTGAAATAATAACTTTTTTTGCTCCTGCTTGAATATGAGCCATTGCTTTTTCTTTATCAGTAAATTTTCCAGTACATTCAAATACTACATCAATATCTAAATCTTTCCATGGTAATTTACTTGGATCAGTCTCAGCATAAACTTTGATTTTTTTATCTCCTACAACTATTTGATCTCCATCAAACGTAATTTCATTAACACGATGTCTTCTATGACTTGTATCATATTTTAATAAATATGCAAGTTGTTCAGCATCAGTTAAATCATTAATTGCAACAACTTCAAGTTCAGGATCTTCCTCCATAATTCTAAATACTAGACGTCCAATACGTCCAAATCCATTAATAGCGATTTTTTTCATTTTTCCATCTCCTTAATTTACTTTAAAACAACTTCCACCAATAAATTCTCTAATTATAGAGTCATCTGGTATATCATCAGATGGTATTGGTAAAAATGTTTTTAACAAATTTAACAATCTTTTAGCTTCAGCATAATATTCACTTTTATAATCAACATTATATAGTAATGGCTCAGCATATGTTTTTAAAATACCAAGTTCATATATTAATGCAGTATTATAAGTAACATTTGCATCATCTTGATATGGGAATATATATTTTTCTTCTCCAAGTCTTACATTTTCCCACGAAGCCATAGTATCCTCTACTTTATATCCTCTTGTTCTATTATCTCTAATTATTCTTCTTAAGAGTCTATTATCTGAAGTAGATATTCTATTATGTCTATCTATATTAACACCTGTCATAGGTGAAATATATATTTTATATTGTTTATTTCTAGGTATCTCCTCTAACAACTTAGGATTTAAACCATGAATACCTTCTAATATTAAGATATCATTATCTTCCAAATGCATTGGTTTAATATATTCTGGTTCTCCTTTAATAAAATTATAAACAGGAGCAACTATCTCTTTTCCATCTAGTAAAGAAGCAATATTCTTGTTTAATAATTTTAAGTCTAGAGCTTCTAAACATTCATAATCATATGAACCATCTTTCTTTTTGGGATTCTTTGCTCTAGGAACAAAATAATCATCCAAAGATATTTGTAATGGATTTAGTCCAAAACTTCTTAAGTAATTTGTTAATTTCAAAGAAGTAGTTGTTTTCCCAGATGATGAAGGACCAGCAATAAGTATTACTTTAATTCTATTTTTATGCTCATATATATCTTTAGCAATGTTAAGCAATTTATTAGCTTGAAGAGTCTCATCTATTCTAATTAGATTACCTATCTCTCCCTGACTAACAACTTTATTTAAAGCCGCACTATCTGGTATTTTCATCAAGTTAATCCATTCTTTATAATCATTAAATACTTCAAATCTTTGTGCATGATGCTTATACTCATTTATTACACCCTTGTTATATCTATCTGGATACATTAATACAAATCCATTTTCATCAATATAATGTAATTTAAATCTATCTAATAAACCAGTTCTAGGTACCATAAAACTAAAGAAATAATCATATCTATTACCTAATCTATATAACTTAATATAACTATTAGTGTTATATTTAAGCATATTAGCTTTGTCTTTTTCGTTTACCTTTTTAAAGTATTCTATAGCTTCTAACCTATCAACATCTACTGGAACAATAGGCAAATCACTTTCTACAGTTTCTAACATCTTTTTATTAATCTCTTTTAACATCTCTTTAGTTAATTGCATTGATGTTTCTATATATAAACCATAGTCTATTGCGTATCTTACATATACTTTTTTATTAATCCCATATAATTCTTTAATAGCATAAATAGTTAAATATATAAGTCCATTTAAATATATTCTGTTTCCATAACTACTTAAAACATCAAAAAATTCTATTTCACCATCACTTTTAATCTCATCGTTAAGTTCATGATAAGAACCATTTTGTTTAGCTATAACAACTGGTAATTTATACTTATTTTGATATTTCTTTCTCAGGTCATCATATGTAGTTCCAGAAGAAATATTTATTTCGTCATCAAACACTTTTACTTTAAATGCTTCTTCTATCATTATATCCCTCTTATTCTAATTCAATTCTATCATACTTATCTAAAATATGTACTACATTTTACTATAATTTGTCAGCAATTTCCTTTATTTTACGGAATCTATGATTAAGTCCAGACTTAGTTATTTCAGTATCAGTTTCTAATGAAATAATTTCACTCAACTCACTTAATGAAGTTTCAGGATACTTCTTTCTATAAGTTGCTGCAACTAATAATTTTTCATCTAATATATCTAATCCTAGTTTTTGTTCTATTTTATCAATATCTTCTAGTTGTTTATTACATGTTTGAATTATTCTTTCAATATTAGCTTGTTCACAATTATTAAGTCTATTTATAACATTTTTTTCTTCTTTATAAGCTCTACAATTCTCATAATATAAAACAGATTTATATGCTCTTATTAATTTTAAGAAATCAGCTATTTTTTCAGAATCTTTTATATATATCATAAACTTATTATCTCTAAGTAAGATTTTACTATTAAGATCGTATTCATTTAACAATCTTTGTACAAATACTGATTCAAACTTCTTATCAAACAAAAACTCTAAATGATATTGTGATGTTTTAGGATCATTTATACTCCCTTTAGCTAAAAATGCTCCTCTAATATAAGCTTTCTTTTCTTCATCAGAATCTACTATATACTCTTTTAATGATTCTATATAGTTTCCTGATTCATCAAATACAGATAAATCTTTTAGTATAAAATCTACTTTATCATCTATTTCTATATGATATACATTATTCTTATTAAAGATTGTATTTTGTCTTGTATCAACTTTAGGAATTACTCCGTATAATCTTTTAATTAGAGTATATAACCTTTTAGATGTAATCATGTTTTCAGTGTAAAGATCTATTTTATTATCAACAAAATGTCCATTATTTCTAATAAATGCTGATAATTCTGCAATGTTTTCTGATTGGCTTAATTTTAATTCACTTATTTCATTTTTTACTTCAGTAGCGAATGACATAATCATTTCCCATCATATAAGAGAATATTAAACTAGCAACTAAGATACTATTATGCTTTAAAGTACCATCATCATCTAATCTAACTAAATCACTCTCAATTACTTTAACACCAATCTTTTTAAGTTCTTCATGATCTATTATTACTGGATCTTTTTCCTCAGCTCTATGATATTTTTCTATCATTTCTTTAGCTATCTTAGTATTACTTGCAATAACTGCATTTACTTTTCTTTTCCCAAGATAACTATTAAGAACTTTAACGTGATCACTAACTTTAAATCCATCTGTTTCTCCAGGTTGTGTCATTGCATTACACACATATATTATTTTGGCATTACTTTTCTCAATTGCTTTTTTCATTTCTTTACCAATAATATTAGGTAAAACACTAGTATATAAACTTCCTACACTTAAGACTATTAAATCTGCATCTAATACTGCATCTATTGCTTCAGCTGTTATTTTTGGTTCTTTTTTATAGAAAAGAAGTTTTTTAGGATCTCTATTTGTTGTTATTTCTTCTTCACCTTCAATTATTTCTCCTTTTACTGTTTCAGCCATAAGTGTTAGATTATCTTCAGATATAGGATATATATTATGTTTAACATCTAATAGCTTGCTTAGGTTTTTTATTGCTTTCGTTAAACTTCCAGATATTTTTAAATCACCAACAAGTAATAAATTACCTAATGCATGCCCATCTAGATCACTTGATGTATTAAATCTATATTTCATTAAGTCTTTTATGTCATCATCAACATTTGAAAGACTTGTAATTGCTTGTCTAATATCTCCAACCGCAGGAATATTAAACTCATCTCTTAATCTTCCTGTAGATCTTCCATTATCCGCAACTGTAATAATTGCCGTTATATCAACTGGGAAATCTTTAAGTCCTCTTAAAATATAAGAGATACCAGTTCCTCCACCAAATACTACTACTTTTTTATTCATACTATCACCAACTTAATTCTATCAAATATATCAACAAATTTAAAGATTATTGCAAATTAAAACTTAATCATAAGATTAAGCTAAATTTAAAACTATATTAATTATATAAGCAACCATTGCTGCAACAACTGCTAATATCGGATAAAACAATATATTTATATATGCTGATTGAGAATTAGGAGTCTCATTCAATTGTTCTTTAGGTATTCCCCTATCCTTTACTACAGTTCCGTTTCCACCAATTGTCCCCAATGATTTAACAGTAGATTTTGTAGATGTTCTATTTCTATTTTGTTCTGCTCTAAGATTTATTAAATAATCATTGTAATATATATCATTTCTACCAAAAACAATTACATCTTTATAATAACTATCATCTTCAGTAGCTTTAGGAACGCTATCATCCATATTAAGACGTTCAAATTGCTCTCTTAAATATGATGTAGGAATTGATGTATAATCAACAAATTGACCAGATGGAATTGAAAAATAAGTACCAACTGCAAGTTTTGCTAAGTCTTCTATATTTCTTCTTTTTCCCATATCATCATAATTCTTTGCAAATTGTGTAAAAACAAAAACATCGTCAGAATATTCTATATATTTAGGATTTACAGATACAGTATATCCTCTTTGATGAAATATTTTTAATTGATCATCTAAAGCAAGGAAAATATCTTTTAATCTATCAGCATCTTTATCATAACTTAAATGATCTCTTAGATTTTCCATATTATCACCACAATTCTACACTATTATTATATCTTATTTTTTAAATAAATAGTTAATTTGTTTTTTATACTGCGTAGATAATTGTCAACTGCTTTATATTTTAAATCTAATAACGATGATATTTCCTTAGTACTAAAATTATTAAATTTTAATTCATATACACATGATTCATTAGTAGTTAATTCATTCTTAAATTTATATAATAAGTCTTCATAATAAGTATCTATTACTTTATCCTCTACTGAATCTTTCTCCTTGTATAAAACATCCTGAAGAGTTAAATCTTCACCAATTTCTACATTTAATGAATCTGCAGTTAATAATATTAAATTCTTATTAGTTAAACATGTATTAATATATCTTTTCATTTCTCTTTGAATTATCAATAATGCAAATGAATAAAAAAGGCAATTTTTATCTTCTGTATAATTTGATATAGCATTTATTAATCCTATATTACCTTCTTGTATTAATTCATCTTTATCAAGTTTTATCCCTGGATAACTATCTATATACTTTTTAGCAAACTTATCAATTACTGGTTGATATTTATCAATCATTATATTGTAAGCATCTTCATTATTTTCACCTATCATATATAATACTTCATAGTCATTTAACTCTTTATATATAATAATCCCTCCTAATGTTTAGAACGCACCACCTCATATATCATTATTCCAGCTGCAACTGATGCATTCAAACTGTTAATTTTTCCATACATAGGGATTTTAGCTACATAGTCACATGAATCAGTTATACTTTTACTCATTCCTTTTCCTTCGTTACCAATAACAATTGCTATTTTTCCACTATAATCTATATCTCTATAATCTGTATCACTAACCATTGCAGTTCCAACAATCCAAAAACCGTTCTTCTTAAGTACTTCAATTGCTTGATTTAAATTTGTTACCATAGCAATTTTTACATTTTCTATTGCTCCGGCACTAGTTTTCATAACTGTTGAATTAACAGATACACTTCTATCTTTAGGAATAATAATTCCATCTATTCCTGCTGCTTCACAAGTTCTAATAATAGCCCCTAAATTATGAGTATCTTCTAAATGATCTAATATAACTATTTTAGAGTCTTCTATATTAATAAATTCATCTAAATCAGAATATCTAAAATCCTCTATGTCAAGAATTATACCTTGATGAGAAAATTTATCAAATTGAGAAAAATCCTTTTTAGACATAATTTCTATATTATAATTATTTTTTTCTAGTAATAATTTTATGTTTTTATCATTAAAATCTTCTCTAATAATAATTTTATTAACTTTTTTATTATTTTTTAAAACTTCTTCAGCTACATTTCTTCCATATACTATCATATTAATCTCCTAATATTCTTTTCATAATTTCATCAATTCTATCTCTTTTATTCGATAATTCTAAATATCCTATTACTGCCTCTAATGCAGTAGCATATCTATAAGTTACTACATCTGTATTTTTAGGATGTCCATGACTACTATTATTTCTAGCTCTTTTTATAACGTTAAGTTCTTCTTCATCAAAAAAATTATCATCAATTAATTCTTTAATAAAACTACATTGTCCGTTTGCGGATACATATTTAATTGATTCTTTTTGAAGATCATTAACATTTGATATTTTTTTATTTATTAAATATTTTCTAATATAATCTTCATAAATAGTATCTCCAAGATAAGCTAATACTAATACATTTATTTCTTTTATATTCATAATTACCTCTACTAAAAAAGAGCCTAAGCTCTTATTGATTTATAACTGCAATATACCACTTATTGTCAATTTGAACAACCCATGCTTCTTCTTTAGTAGTTGTTTGTTCAGTAGATTTGACAACTATTTGAAGATATACATGTTTATAATCAGTTATTGATGGAACTTTATCAGTACCACACATAGAACCTAATCTATTAACAATATCTTTCTTGTCTGCATCAGAAACAACTTCAGGATTTGGTCCAACATGATCAGTATCTAATAAATATTTAACTGTTACATCTTCTGTATTACCAATATCTGCAATTCTTGTACTGATATAAGTTTTTAATTCTTCGTTTGATGATGCGCATGGTACATAAGCTTTTAAGGCAGATTCTTCATCCTTACTTTCAAGTGCTTTATAATAACTTGCTATAGGAGTTTCAAAAGTATTTTCCTTTACTGGTGTTTCTCTAACGAAGAAATACCAATATGCTCCTGCAGCTCCAAGCATAAGTATTAAAAGTATAAAGAAAGTTGGAACGAATGATTTTTTCTTTTTGTTAGTTTTATTCTTAACCTTTTTATTTTTAACGTTTGATGTGTCATTATTAACAACATATTTTGTTTTTGCAAGAAGATCTGGCTTGATTCCATTTCTCTTCGCTTCTTCTTTTGCCAATCTTTCTCTTTCAATTCTTTCTTCTTCTTCACGTTTCATTCTAGCAATAGCGTCATCTTGTTTCTTTTGTTCACTCTCATAAACAGATACTAATTCATTTTCATTTATTTCACCAACTGTTGCTTCTGGTAAAACAATTTGTTCAATTTCTTCTTCCTTGTTTTCTTCTTTTTCAGTTACTTCAACAGAAACACTTTCTAAATCATTATTCTCAGTTAATTGATCAACTGACACTTCTTCTATACCCTCAGGCACTTCAATTGAGGTATCTGAACTAATTACTGCTACTGATTTAACTTTTTCATCTTCTGTTCCATTTTGTTGAATAACTTGACCATTAGGATTTTCAGTTATTTCTACAGAATTAGTAATTTCAGGCACTACTTCTTTTACAGTTTCAACAGATTCAGTGCTATTAACTTCTTCTTTTTGTTCAGCTTTTTCGTCTTTTGCTTCCGTTTCCTGTTCTGATGATACATTTTCTTGTACAGTATTTTCTGAAACACTTATATTTTCTGTGTTTTCTTTATTTACATTTTCATCACTTATAACAGATTCATCATTACTATCTGGATTAACATTATTATCAATAGGCACATTTTTTGATCCTTCTGCCCCTTCATCTGATGAATCATCTTCATTTTCTACTGGAACAACTACTTCTTCAGGAACTATATCCTCAACTACTGGTGTTGTTTCAACATCGGCTGGTATATCTTCAATTGGTTTTACTTCTGCTTCAACTATATCTTCTATACTTGGCTCAACTGGTACTTCTTCCGTTACAGGTTTCTCTTCAACATCGGTAACATTTTCTTCTTCATTCGTACTTTCTGTTTCATCTTTTTCAACAACTTCTGTTGATATTTCTTCAGGCACTATGTCTTCAACTACTGGTGTTGTTTCAACATCGGCTGGTATATCTTCAATTGGTTTTACTTCTGCTTCAACTATATCTTCTACACTTGGCTCAGCTGGTACTTCTTCCGTTACATTTTTCTCTTCAACATCTGTAACATTTTCTTCTTCATTCGTACTTTCTGTTTCATCTTTTTCAACAACTTCTGTTGATATTTCTTCTGGTACTATGTCTTCAACTACTGGTGTTGTTACTATTTCATTTGAATTTTCTTCTATTGATGTTTTATCTTCAACTTCAGATGATTCAGTCTCAGCTACTGGAACTTCAGTATTTGCTTCTTCAGAAATATTTTCATTATTTACAGATTCATCTGTTTCTTGTTCTTTATTATCATTTGAATTATCTGTATTTTCATCTTTTTCAACAACTTCTGTTGATATTTCTTCCGGTACTATATCTTCTACACTTGACTCAACTGGTACTTCTTCCGTTACAGTTTTCTCTTCAACATCGGCAACATTTTCTTCTTCATTCGTACTTTCTGTTTCATCTTTTTCAGCGACTTCTGTTGGTGTTGTTTCTGATACATTATCTTCACTATCTACTGGAACAACTATTTCTTCAGGCACTATGTCTTCAACTACTGGTGTTGTTTCAACATCTGTTGGTATATTTTCAATTGGTTTTACTTCTGCTTCAACTATATCTTTAATATCAGACTCTTCAGTATTTGTTTTTTCTTCTGTTTCACTAGATCCTTCTGTTTCAACTTTAACTGATGTCTCTTCAACCACTGGTTCAGTTCCTGTATCTATTGTATTATCTTCACTATCTACAGGTACAACTATTTCCTCTGGTACTATATCTTCTACTACTGAAGCTGTTTCAACATCAGTTGTATCTTTTTCTTCTTCGCTAACTTGTTCTTCAACACTTGATTCAACTGGTATTTCTTCAGGAACTATTTGTTCTTCATTAGCATTTTCTATTTGATCTTTTTCAACAACTTCTGTTGATATTTCCTCAGGTACTACATCTTCAACTTCAGGTGTTTCAGCTACTGATTCATTTATATTGTTATTTGTTTCTATTTGCGTGTCTTCAATTACCGGAACATCTTGAACAACCTCTTCATTTATTTCTGAATTCGAAATAGGCGTTTCTTGAGTATTTACATTATTATCTTTATTGTCAGTATTAATTGTTTCATCGATAATAGGTAAAGCAAATGGATTGTAATATTCTTCTTCTGTTTCTTCTACTTTATTTTCTTCTGTTTGAGTTTCAACTTGATTTGTAGCTTCTACATTATCATCAATGCTAATACTATTTATTTGATCTTGTAAACTTCCAACTTCAATTACATCATCAAAATTTGTAACATTTTCCTCAGTATTATCTTCTACTGCTGAATGACAATGTTTACAAACAGTATCCTTATCATCAACTAATTGACCACAGTTTGGACATAATTTACTCATATCAACACCTCTTTTTATTTAAAAAAATTAAATGAAAGATCATTATATAAATACATTACAATCATTTTATAAAGTTTACTCGTATCTATATCGCTTAATTTGTTTTCTTTTTTAATCTTATCTATATCTTCATTTAATATATTTAATTTTTTAACATATTCTATAAATTTAAATACTAATATACCAATAATACCTAATAAAGATACAGTCATAACATCTATAGCATTAAAGTATATTCCTACTAAAAACAATAATACAAATAACTTATTTAAATACTTATATAACAAAGAATAAACTCTACTGTTAGTTTTATTAATTACTATAGCATCTAAAACCATATGAAAAGATCTGGATATAGATGTAAGAGAATTACTATCGTAATCTCTATCATCTAATTTTATCGTATTTCTTCTTATATCAAAATAACTTCTTTTATTATTACTAGATTTAACTGTATATATCTTAACATTATATCTTTTTAATTCGTTTTGAATTATTGTTAAACTTGTAGTTTTATTCAAACTATGTTTATTATTTTTTATTTCTAAAATAAATATATATACTTGATAAATTAGAGAATATAAAAGTAAAAGCAAAAATATAATAATCTCTATATTAAACATTATAAGATCTCGTAAGTAGTTCCTTCTCTAGTATCTATTAATTTAATTCCTTCACTTAGTAGATCATCTCTTATTTTATCCGCTTTCTCAAAGTCTTTATTTTTCTTTGCTTCTTTTCTTTCTTCAATCTTCCTTAATATTTCTTCTTCTCTATCTTCTGAAATTTCTTTTTCTTCATCAATTAAGTTTAAAGATAATACTTTATCAAAATCTTCAACTAAATATAATTTAGAAAAATCTGATAATTCCTCATCTTTTAATACATCATATAAAATTGTAATCATAGATGAAGTATTTAAATCATTTTCTATTGCTTGTTTAAACTTAACTTGATATGCATCAGTTTTATTCTCATTTAAATCAGGAGTCTTATCTAATTGTTTAATTCTATTTTTTAATTTTTTATATGCATTTTCTGCTCCATCTAAAGCTTCCCAAGTAAATGTTAGTGGATTACGATAATGACTATTTAAGCAAAAATATCTATAAGATAATGGATCATATCCTTTTTCTTTTAATAATGATACTGTTAAAAACTCTCCCTTTGATTTAGACATTTTACCAGTAGTATCATTCAAATGTTCTCCATGCATCCAATAATTACACCATTTATGTCCAAAATATCCTTCACTTTGTGCTATTTCATTAGTATGATGTGGAAATATATTATCTACTCCACCACAGTGAATATCAAGATGTTCTCCTAAATATTCAGCAGATATTCCAGAACATTCAATATGCCATCCAGGATATCCAACTCCCCAAGGAGAATCCCATTTCATTTCTTGATTTTGGAATTTAGATAAAGTAAACCATAATGCAAAATCAGCTGGATTCTTTTTAGCTTTATCTTCTTCAACACTATCTCTTACACCTATTAATAAATCATCAGCATTTTTTCCTGATAAACGATAATAGTCTTTTGCTTTACTAATATCAAAATAAACATTTCCGTTAGAAATATATGCGAAATCTTTATCAAGTAAAACTTTAATCATTTTTATATATTGATCTATATGTTCGCTAGCTGGAGCTACAACTTGAGGTTTATCTATATTTAACTCTTTACAATCATTAAAGAATGCTTCTGTATAGAATTCTGCTGTTTCTTTAACAGTTTTTCCTTCTCTTTTAGCTCCTTTAGCCATTTTATCTTCACCAGTATCTCCATCGCTAGTTAAATGACCAACATCAGTTATATTCATAACTCTTAATACATTATATCCAATATATTTTAATGATTTTTCTAATATATCTTCAAAGATATATGTTCTTAAATTTCCAATATGAGCATAATTGTATACAGTAGGTCCACATGTATACATTCTAACTACACCTTCTTCAAAAGGTATAAAATCTTCTATTTTTTTTGTTAGCGTATTATATACTCTCATATTATTCACCTCTATTTTAATCTATCTAAAACTACATCTTTACCAATTAAGAATATTGTATTAGCAAGTTCTGGTCCATGCATAACTCCACTAGTTTTAATTCTAATTGGCATAAATAACATTTTACCTTTAGCTCCTGTTTTTTCTTTTGTATTATTTATAGCGTTTTGAATGTTTTCTATTGACCATTCACCCATAGTTTCTAATTCTTCTCTAAATTGATTTAAAGTAGTATCTATTCCATCTTGTTTCATAAACTCTTTTGCTTCTTCATCTAGTTCATATTTGTTATCAAAGAATAATCTTACTTCATCAACTATTTCTGCACCATATGAAATATGATTTTGATAAATAGATAACAACTCATCTATCCAATTAGAGTCTTTTTTAGTTAAATCATATTCTTTTTCTAAGAATGGAATAACTAATTTTTTAAAATCTTCAGGGCTTAAATTCTTAATATAATGAGAATTAACCCAATTTAATTTTTTTATATCATATACAGCTGGCGAGTTATTGATTCTTTTAACATTAAATTTTTCTATTAATTCATCCATACTGAATATTTCTTGATTATCTTCTGGACTCCATCCAAGTAGTGCTAAATAATTAATAATTCCTTCTGGTAGATATCCCATGTTATATAAATCCATAAATGTTGAATCTCCATCTCTTTTAGAAATCTTCTTTCCACCTTCTTTTATAATATGTGGTAGATGAATATATTCAGGAGATTCCCATCCAAAAGCTTTATAAAGTAATAAATACTTTGGTGTAGATGAAAGGTACTCATTTCCTCTTACTACATGAGTTATACCCATTAAATGGTCATCTACTACATTAGCAAAATTATAAGTTGGATATCCATCTGATTTTAAAAGTATTTGATCTTCTAAAACACTATTTTCAACACTAATTTTTCCATATACTAAATCTTCATAAGAAGTAGTACCTTCTTTTGGCATCTTTTGTCTTATAACGTATGGTTCTCCATTTTTTAATTTTTCTTCAATCTCTTCTTTTGAAAGTTTTAAACAATGTCCATCATACATAAAAGGAACTTTTCTAATGTCTGCTTCTTCTCTAAGTTTTTCTAACCTATCTTCAGAACAAAAACAATAATAAGCTTCTCCTTTATCAACTAATTCTAAAGCATACTTTTTATATAAATCTACTCTTTCACTTTGTGTATATGGTCCAAAATCTCCACCTTCTAAAGGTCCTTCATCAATATGAATATTACATAATTTTAAAGTATTATATATAAATTCAACTGCTCCTTCAACTTCTCTTTTTTGATCTGTATCTTCTATTCTTAATATAAATTTTCCATTTTGAGACTTTGCAACTAAATACTCAAATAAAGCACTTCTTAAATTTCCAATATGCATAAATCCAGTTGGACTTGGTGCAAATCTTGTTCTTACTTCCTTCATTTCAATCACCTATCGTTATTTTATCATTTATATTCCTTTAAATCTATATATATAACTTAAAAAGAGT
>OCVV011285173.1_pt1 | contig 35744 bp, 19 predicted proteins | sample 1539721 | NCBI WGS metagenome assembly OCVV01 (sample SAMN02144230, study PRJEB22623) | gut metagenome | biome: sheep rumen | host: Ovis aries | place: New Zealand | reverse complement strand
TAAGCACGCCTAAATTACAAACTAAGCACGCCTAAATTACAAACTAAGCACGCCTAAATTGCAAACTACCCACGCTTCGTCAGTTTCTTTCGCAAAGGCTCATCGTAGAAGAGCAAGCACAAGGTGGCAATGAAGACTGATGCTACGATGGTAACCAATGCAGGAGTCCAAGGCTGAGAGTACCCTTCGTAGGGATGTCCGTCGCGACCCACCCATGATATGTATAGGTATACAAGGGGGAAATGAACGACATATAACGGATAGGACAACCTGCCGAGGAAAGAGACAACCTTTTGGCTTCTGCCCGTCAGCACACCCCTTGCGGCAAACCATATTATGGTGGGGAAAAAGGAAAAGATGCACACGAGTTGGTATATCGTCTCAACATCTTTGTTACCCAGCCAGGGAAGTCCAAGAAGCACGACTAATGCGAGGCTGCAAATAAGGAACATTGGGTGGCGAAGAGGCTTGGGCTGTCGCTGACGGAAGACACGTGCCATCAGCAATCCCATAGGATATGCATAAAGCATTCGGAGTGCTCCACCACAGAAGTTCATGGGCTCGGAAGACCAACCATACGCGATGCCTCCATCTTCGGTCAGTAGGGCAAAGCCTGCGACGGAAACAATGCTGCATGCAACCCACACCCTAAGCCATTTGGTGGATAGTTTCTGAAGCAGCACTCCATAAAGCAGACTGCCGATATATTCAAAGAAAAGCGACCATTGAGGGCCATTCAGAGGGAAAATTTCCGTGTTGCCACGAACCTCAACACTAGAGGGGGAAGGTATCATGAAGAGTCCCAACAACGTAACAATCATCAATGTCTCGATAGAGACTTGCGTGCCGTCCCATTTCGTCATGCCTTGCACTACGAAAGCCACAACTCCAATCAGCACGCCCATCACCACCATCGGGTGCAGACGAATCAGTCTTCGCTTTAGGAAATTCTTGAGAGTCAGTCCTCTTTTATCATAGGCATAACCCATCACGAAGCCTGAAAGGATGAAGAAGAAATCGACGGCCAAGAAGCTGTGAAAGAACTCGCTGACCGGTGTAGGCCAAACGAAGAAGCTCTTCGAGTCGTTGAACACGTGGTAGAACAACACCATCAATGCTGCCACGCCTCTCAACCCATCCAGCAAGTCGTATCTCTGATTGTTCATGTTTTAGCTGCATTTGAGAGAACAAAGATACGAATAAGCAAGCGAAACGCCAAATAATATGGCAAAATACATACATAATAGGGGATTTTTTCGTACTTTTGCATGCGCAAATAAGATAGTATAATGAATTTCTTTAAGAAGAAAGACAAGGAAGTTCCGAAGCCTTTGGAGCAAGACAGTCAAAGCCAAGAGGCATCGCAAAGCCCTATTGATGGGGGAATAAACTTCATCATCGAAGACACCTCTGTCCCGCATCCCAGACGTGACAGCCGCATTTTGAACTCTACGCAACTGCAACGTGTGAAGGATGCCAAGAAGTTGGCCGAGACAAAGTTGGCAGGTCTGGAGGAGAACCTGGAACGCCTTAAGGCTCAACAACAATGGCTTAGACGTTACCAAGAGACAAGCATGGCTTTGGAACGAGAGAAGAAACATCTCTTCGAGCTCAACAAGCAGAAAGCCGTGATGGCAAAGGACTCGAGCATGCTGGAACGCTACGACCTCTTCGAAGGCATTCATGGCGTCTATCAGAAGCTCGCCGTCGTGAAGGAACAGATTGGCAGGGACAAGCGAGGGCTGAGCCTGCTGGAGCGAGAAGCTGACGAGAACAGGCAGAAGATGAATGAGCAGGAGAAGCGGCAGCAGCAAGCAAACGAGCAGTACAAAAACGCCTCAACAAGCCTGCACGATGTTTTCGATCATGTCTGCAGCGCTCATGAACTGACAGGAAACAACGAGGCTCTCGATGCTGAAATGGCTTTCCTGACAGATTATAATAATAAGGTAAAGGAAGATACGAAGGCACTCTCTTCTCTGATAACAGAAAAAGAGAGGGAGACCGGGACGCTGCAAAACGCCTTGGAACAACTTCGCAGCAAACGGCAAAGCATGGAAATTCACGAAAATATGCTTCGCCATGGAGAAGCTGTCCTCTTGCAACTCAAGCACTTGGAAGACAGAGACAAGCGCAGGACCGAGTTCCAACAGCGACGTCAGCAAGCCATAAAACGTCAGAACGAAGAGAATGAGTTGCTGAGCAGAACTTTCTCGCAATTCCAGGACCTCGTTTCTCAAAGTGAAACAGCTGAGGCAGAGTTGAGTATGCACCGCTCGTACATTCAAGGTCAAGACGGCTTGATGCTTCAGGAAAGAGCCCTGATGCTGAAAGGCCGCAGGCAAATGTTGCACTCTGCCCTTTCCCTTTGGAAGCGCATAAGCACAGGATATGAGAGCATCGAAGAGAAAAGTCGCCGAGTTACTGCGCTTCGTCTGCATATTCAACATCTGGAAGAAGGTGTTCACGAACTGGAAGAAGAAGCCGGAAAAGCGCAAAGGCTTTGCAAGGAAAAAGAATATACCTATCTGCTGAGCAAAGGTCAGGACATCATTCAGCTGCGAGCTGACCTCAAAGAAGGCGTCAGCTGCTCAGTTTGTGGTGCGACACATCACCCCTATCACAGCGATACAATACTCGACCAAAGCAAGCTCATCGGCGAGATGAAAACCGATTACGAGATGCTAGCCTCGGAAGCAAATGCCAAAGCTCAGCAACTCTCGGAAATGCAAGCTGAATTGGCAACGGCACAAGGCCAGCTTAGTGCTGAAGAGGAAGCGCTCAACGCCATCCGAATCCGCCAGAACGAGGATGTACTGGAATGGAAACTCTACTCACAACTCGACCCCACCTTCGTCGAATGCTCTGAAAGTACGAACCTCGACGCAAGGACAGCCTTAATCCGTCAATTCATTGAGAATGTCAGCAGAGATGCAGAACTTGCAGAGAAAGAGCTCGAGACTTTTACCTTCCACCAAAGCAGCATCGCCAAGATAAGCGAAGAACTGCAGAAACTTGAGCAGAAGAAAAGTGAAGTGAATGTCCGTTTGAGCGAACTCAATACTGGTCTGCAAGTGCTCAGCCGCGAGGTAGAACAAATAGGTCAACGACTCGAAAGCATCAACAAACAGTTCACTCGCCTCTATGAGAACATGATGCAAACAGTTACCATCAAGGACTGGTATTCCACTTGGCAGAAGAATCCTGAGCAGCTGTACGAGCAAATACAGAAACTCATCACAGATTGGTTCGACACAGTAGAAGATATTGCAAAGAAGCAAGCAACTCTTGATGTGGAGAATGCTAACCTTGAGGGAATGAAAGCATTGCTGCAATCGCTCAACCGAACCCTGTCTGTCACCCAAAAGCGTGCAGAGGACCTGGAAGGAAGAAAGGCAGAGAACATCAAAGCTTACCAGCAAATGATTCCTGACATGAATGCCAAAAGCCTTCATCAGAAACACCTTCAGAATCTAAGAGATGCCCAAGAACGTTTCGAGAAAGAGCGGAAACTGTCGGACAGCATTCGTCACGATAACGATATGATGCAAGGTCGTCACGACTATTATCTGGAACATATTGCAAGGTTGGAAGGCGAACAGAAGGAACTTAGCGAGAGGCTCGACCTTTGGATGCATGCTTTCAACCTGCAGCATCCGCCTGTTCAACTGAGCGAACTCGACGATGTCTTTGCCGACGGAAAGGATTGGAGCAAGATTCGAAGTAGCCTAAAGCAGATAAACAGAGACATGCTTTTGTGCCAGGCAAAGGTCGAAGACCTGAACAGTCGCCTCATAGCACTCGATACAGAAGACGGACGTTGCAGCACGCAGTCGCCTGACATTCAGGAAAGTATTGCAGCAAAGCAACAGACCTTGACCAAGCAACGCAGCGAAACGATGATGCTTATTGCCCGACTCTCCGTTCAACTTGAAGACCACGAACGTGCCCTCTCTGCCGAACGCAACTCTGCCGAGATGTCTGCAAGAAGTCATCCCGAAATAAACCTCGCATAAATCTTAAATAAGCATAAACTCTAAACATTAATCTCTCAACTCTCAACTTTTTTCCGTACCTTTGCAGCCGATTAAACTCATAATTCTTAACTCTTAACTAAATATGAAACGTACACTCACACTCATCGTTGCTGCTGCCTTTGCTATTGGCAGTCAGGCACAGGCAATCTACAAAGCAACTAAGTATCATGCTCCCATCAAGGTGGAGAAGAAGTGGAAGGGATACAATCCTGGTGATGTTGAATTCCACGACGAAGCACCTTTCTCGGAAGGCTCCAAGATTTACCACAACATCATCCCTAATCCTGCTCCTTACATTCAAGAGAATGCCTTGCGTGTCCTGCAGACTCTTTATTGGGGACCGAAAGACCCGAATGTGCCTCGCCTGAAGCGCATCGTCTATACCATTAAGGACTACAACGGCATCAGCGAGAAGTACGGAAGCGGTGATTATGTTGGTATTCGTTACAGCACAAATTGGATTGAGCGTTGCTTCGCTGGAAACGACACGCTTCGCCTCGATTACGAGACCCGCGGCGTCCTCTATCACGAGCTCACACACGCTTACCAGCTCTCTCCGGAAGGTTGTGGACAGTATGACGGCAAGAGCGAATACTGGCTCTTCATCGAAGGCCTTGCAGATGCAGTTCGCGTGGCTTGCGGATGCTTCGACCAGGACTTCAGCAGCAAGGACCGCACGCGTGGCGACTCTTGGCGAAAGGGTTATCGCGTGACGGGTTACTTCCTCTACTGGTTGCAGCTCAACAAGGACAAGGAGTTCATCCGCAAGTTCAACCGCAGCGCCGTCGAGCTCAAGCCCTGGTCTTGGGACAAAGCCATGAAGCACATTCTTGGCGACAAGCCCGAGAATACGACCGATGCTCTTTGGGATGAATATCAGAAAGCTATTGGCGACAAATGACAAGTGCTCTCGTAGTTCTTTCTGGCGGACAAGACTCCACAACTTGCCTCTATTGGGCTCTCAAGCATTTTGACAAAGTGCGGGCCCTCAGTTTCCGCTATGGGCAGAGGCACATAGTAGAAGTTGAGATTGCTAAACAATTGTGCGATGAGGCTGGTGTTCCCTGGGAATGCATGGACATCAGCTTCATCTCGCAGCTCAGTCCTTCGTGCAGCTTGACTAACCCAAGTCTCGACATTGAAGCAGAGAAAAAGGAAAGCGACCCCTACCCCACGACATTCGTGCCTGGCAGGAACCTCTTCTTCATCTCCATCGCTGCCATTTATGCCCGCAATCATGGCATCTACGACATCATAACGGGTGTGGGACAAGCTGACTTCAGCGGTTATCCTGATTGCCGAGATGGCTTCATCAAGAGCCTGAACACGACGCTCAACCTTGCGATGGACGAGCAGTTCCGTCTGCACACGCCCCTGATGTGGCTCGACAAGCAACAAACCTGGGCTTTGGCAGACGAGCTTGGTGTGCTCGACACGATTCGTTATCGCACGCTTACCTGCTATAACGGCATTGTAGGCGACGGCTGCGGACATTGTCCTTCATGCAAGCTTCGTCGCGAAGGTCTCAAAAAATACTTAGAAAGTAAAGTCTGATAATATGGAAAACAGAGAAAAGGAAGGCTTAAAAGCCCTTGGCAAGAAAACAGAATACAAGCAGGACTATGCGCCTGAGGTCTTAGAGGCATTCGAGAATAAACATCCCGAGAACGACTATTGGGTACGTTTCAACTGCCCTGAGTTCACAGCTTTATGCCCCATTACAGGCCAGCCCGACTTTGCAGAGATAAGGATAAGTTACCTGCCTGATAAGCGAATGGTGGAGAGCAAGAGCCTCAAGCTTTACCTCTTCTCATTCCGCAATCACGGCAGCTTTCACGAGGATTGTGTCAACATCATCATGAAGGACCTCATCCGCTTGATGGAACCTAAGTACATCGAAGTGACAGGCATCTTCGTTCCCCGTGGCGGCATCAGCATTTATCCCTTTGCCAACTACGGCAAGCCCGACACGAAGTACGAGGAAATGGCACAGTATCGTCTGCTCCATCACGACCTCTAACACAGAAAAAAGATAATACTTAAATATAAGGCGGCAGCCGCTCAATGTAGCGAGACTGCCGCCTTATCTTCTTATCTTCTTATTATCTTAAAACCTTCTTGCCGTCCTTGATGACGATACTCTTGTAGCCTTCATCTACCTTCTGGCCGGCAAGGTTGAAAACACCTTTTTTAAGGTTAGTATTAATGTTTACGTTAACATTCTCTACTCCTGTTGCGATAACGTCTTGTGTTGCCTGCGTGTCAGGACCGATGATAACCCAATCGTTCTTAACTTCTGTGCCGTCGGCATAATAAAGATTATTGTAAGTGCCAGAAAAATAAGCACCTTCAGGATAGCGTATGTCGATGCCTTCGCCAAAGACGGGTTTGTTCTTGTCGAGATAGAGCGGCTCATATTTACTGTAAACTGCGAACACAGCTCCGTCCTTTATCTCAAGTTTTGCTACATCTCCCTCGTAATAGCCTCTGCCATCTGTGCTCCGAGCTATTATCTTAGTATTGTCCTGAATGGTCAGTTCCGTAAGGGCAAAGCTCTCAATACAAGTATATTTAGAAAGTATGTTTAGAGTTCCTCCGCCTTCTATCGTTGTACGCGTAACGGGGTCAAGTTCAAGTGCGGCATAGTTTTTGCTTGTAACAGAGCAGTCACCAATGACTTTGATGGTGAAATAATAGTTGTTATTATTATAGATGCCATAATTATTTCCGTCCCACTCGAGTGTTGCGTTATCGAGGACGAGTGTCGGCTCGCCTGCCCAGCCGAGGTCTTCGGGCTTGTCTTCGATGTATGCTGTGCCGCTCACCAGTCCGGGAATATCAAAGAAATTGAGCGACGTCATCTTTTGGCCGTCAATAAAGATGTTGTAGTCCTTCACGTCATAGTTCACGACCACATGGAAGGCATTCTTTGTGGCATAGGGCTTGAAGTCGTATTCCACTTTCTGCGGGATTTGATTCAGGTCGTCGGAAACAATCAAATACTTGTTCTCGATAACAGGACTTGCCGCAACATCGTCCTTCTTGAAGTTCAGGATATGGCTGGCATCACTTATGCCGAGGTAAAGAGCCCATGCTTCGCCGCCATTATATGAGACACGTTCGAAGCGGCGTGTCGTCGGTTCCTGTGGCGTGAAGGCATTGGCATCATAGTTTTCCCAGTTCGGCCCATCAGCCACGTCAACACCTCCAATCGATATGAGCCTGTTGTGATGAGCGAAGAACCTTTTCAGGCTTTTGCAACTCGTGATGTCGAGGAATGGCAACCGATTGTTTGAGCAATCAAGGTACAATAGTTCCGGCATATTGCTTAGCGACAATGCTCCGATGTTGTTGTTGCTGCAATCCAGATGCTTCATTTTGTTGATGCCATCTGAAAGTGTCAACACATCGAGGTTGCAATTCTTGACGATAAGCGAATCCATCTCTTTATTGTTGTTAAGTATCCTTAGGCGGCCCAAAGGTGTGTTCTCGCAATCCATGTAGTGCAGGTCGGGACAGAAAGATTGGTCGAGCGATGTGACTTTACTGTTCTTCAATGTCAAACGCTGCAGTTTCGTGTTGTAGGAGATATCGAGCGACGTGACCTTGCTGTCATTCATGGTAAGATCCTTAAGTCCGGTCAGGTGTTGTAAATTAATATATGTATAGTCGTTGCCGCTGCAATCAAGCTCCTCAAGATTAGTTAGGCCTGCAGCCAAACCAATGTTCCCATTCAGTTTGTTGTAGGAGATGTCCAACTTCCTGAGATTAGTCCAGCGCCACAGATTCTCCAGCTGGGTTATGTTATTGTGACTACAGTTTAAGTTGCCAGGGGTCTGCTTTCCGCTCAGGTCCAGCGAAGTAAAATTATTATAACTGCAATCCAAATCCCAGAGATTGATTCTTTCACCGAAATCTATGTTAGAAAGGTTATTATGGGAACAATCTACAATTGCCTCATCTACATCACCTTTCGAAGTTATTATTAGTTCACTTAATTTGTTATGGCTGCAATCCAATTTAAAATACATAGCAGCTCGGACTGGAACCCGCAGCGAAGACAAATTATTATATGAACAAATTAGTGTTGTAATAGAAGGATCCGAAGGATTCCTTTCAAGATCAGGTAAAACCAGTTCCGTAAGTTGGTTGTCATAACAAACGACAGTGTGTAATGCAGCATTCTTGGAAAGATCTAAAGACGTTAAATTATTGTATTCGCAATACAATATTCTCAGATACTTAAAGTGCTCAACACCCTTGAGTGAAGAAATCCCTTTATTACCTAAATAAAGGCTCTTAACTTCATCAAGTTCATTCTGTGTAAGTGTTTCACCTTCTGAGAAGTGATATGTCTCAGAAAGATATTGCCGGAACGCGGGGTCGGGGAAGTTTGTGGAGTTAAAGACAACATCAGCTTTAACGGACTGTACTCCAAAGAGCATTGCAAGGAGCAAGTTGATGAGTAAAATCTTTTTCATAACCATATAGTTTTAGATGTTTGTTATTCGATACCACTTTGGTTAGGACAACAAAAAAACGTGGACCTTATTCGTCTACGCTTACCGAGGTATTGGGGATAACCATTGTCACATTAACGAGTAAAAGCCCACGCATCGCGTGAGCATTAGTCTTTTACTCTTGTGACTTTACTTCAAATTCCCCAATTATCGGTAAACAAGATTCAAGCTAACGCTTCTTTGTCTATTATGTCTTTACTTACTTATTTCATTGAATATTGAAGATTTAAGATTTGTAATGCTTATTATGTGTCTTTATTCTTTGTTGTCTGTGATGTTGAAGCCGCGTATCTCGTATATCTTGTTTTGTATGGTCTGGACTTCGTTCATGTGGCTTTAAGAGGCATTCTGCTTGCAAAGTTACGAAATTTTTTGTACAATACAAATTTTAGCATGAAAAATGTACAAAGCAAGGATACATCCTGTGCCTTCTTTTGTGCCCAAATTGAAGATTTTCTGAGAGAAAATGTACGAGACAGCCTACATGCCTACATAAAAACTCCCGAAACAGGCATGAATAAAGGCTTTCCTCAATCGCAAAGCCTACATAAAACCTACATAAAGCATACATGATGCCTACATAAAGCATACATGATTTCCACATTCCGCAGCACAATTATATTCCAAACGACACACAGTTAAAATCCAAACATGGCACGTTAAGTTGGGCAAGATGGCACGTTAAGTTGGGCAACACTCCATGTTAAGTTTGCAATCACTCCATGTGAACTTCGACAAATCCACACGAGGACTTAGCAAAATCCACACGTGGATTTTGCTAAGGTCTCGTTTTGACTGAAAAGATTACTTCTGCATCTCCTTGAAGTGCTGCGTAATCTGGCGGAAGAGATGATAGCGCGTGTTACCTCCGTAGATGCTGTGATTGCGGTTTGTGTAGGTCAGTTCGCGGAAGTCTTTATCCGCCTGAACGAGTGCTTCAGTATATTCCGCGGCATTACGGAAATGGACATTATCATCCGCTAAACCGTGAATGAGAAGCAGTTTGCCGCTCAGTTTTGATGCTCTACTGATGGGACAAACATCATATCCATTGCCGTTCTCGTTAGGTGTACGCATGAAGCGCTCCGTATAAACGCTGTCGTAATAGCGCCAACTCGTGGGAGCCGCAACTGCCACACCACAAGCAAAGACGGGACGACCTTCGCTCATGCTCATCAAGGTGTTGAAACCTCCGTAGCTCCAACCCCAAATGGCAATCTTTTCCTTATCGACATAACTTTGCTGGCCAAGCCAAATGGCAGCTTCAACCTGGTCGTGACTTTCTAATTGTCCGAGTTTCAGATAAGTACATTGCTCGAAGTCGCGACCACGTCCGCCTGTTCCTCTACCATCCACACAAACGCTGATGAAACCTTCTTGTGCAAGGTATTGTTCATAAAGGCAGCCTCCCATATTGCCTGCGCTCCAGCTATCTACAACTTGCTGAGAGCCAGGACCTGAGTATTGATGCATAACGACGGGATACTTCTTGCCCGGATTGAAATCGGCAGGCAAAACCATAAACCCATTTAATTGGATTCCATCGCCGGTTGTGAACGTGAAGAACTTACGCTCGCCAAGCCGTAAACCTGCAAGTTTTTGACGAAGAGCAGAGTTGTCTTCGAGCGTCTTGAGCGTCTTGCCCGAAGCATCACAAAGTGTCGTAACGGAAGGCGTGTTGAGGTCGCTCCAGGTATTCATGTAGTAACGCAAACCGGTTGAGAAGATGGCGCTGTTCCAACCCGTAGAAGAGGTGCTGAGTCGCGTCACTTTTCCTTTCGAATCACTCTTGTAGATGCCCTGCCGAAGGGGACTTTCCTGATTGCTTGCAAAGTAGGTGTTGCCCGTCTTGGCGTCGTAGCCGTAGAGTGCCTTTACCTCATACGAACCGCTCGTCAGTTGTCTTCTAAGTGTTCCGTTTAAGTCATAGAGATAGAGATGTTTATAGCCGCTTCGTTCACTCAACAGCACAAAGCCTGAAGGAATGACTTTGAAGGCTTTCAATGTCTCTTCTGGTACATAACATTCTGCCTGTTCGCGAACGATGACTCGGCATTCAGTACTGCGTGGATTTGCCAGATAGATGTCGAGTTGGTTCTGATGACGATTGAGGGTAAGGATGAGTAATTTCTCCGGGTCGTCGGTAAAGAAGATGCGAGGCACATATCCATCCGAAGGGATGGGAAGTTGCATCTTGCGAATGACGCGACTCTTGATGTCGAAGCTATGAACGCTGACAACACTATTCTTCGCTCCGGCTATGGGGTACTTGTAATCGTACGATCCCGGGTACTGCGCGTAATCATTCTTTTCGGGGCTCAAACCCTTGTACCAGGGGAAGCTGAACATCGGCACCTCCGTCTCGTCGTAACGAATCCAGGCAATCATCGTATTGTCTGCGTTGAAATCGAAAGCGCGTGCAAACGAGAACTCCTCTTCGTTCACCCAATCAGGCTTGCCGTTAATGATCTTGTTGAACTCGCCGTCCTTCGTGATTTGGCTTTCGCTATTGTTAAAGAGAAGCTTGACGAGGAAGAGGTTGCCATCGCGCACAAAAGCCACCATCGTTCCGTCCCAGCTCCAAAGGGGTTGTTCTTGAGGACCGCCTTCGCTGAGATGAGCGAGTGTGCGGTTCTTCACATTATATATATAATATTCAGCCGTTTTGCTGTGACGGTAGATGCCCTTCGTCTCGGTTTGAATGAGTATGTTCTTCTCGTCCGGGCTCATCTGATAGCCGTCTATTCGGTCTATCTTGACGCGGTTCTTGATGTTGTTCACATCGAAGAGCACGCCCGTCTCCTCTCCCGTTCGGAAACTGTGGGTGACAATCTGCTTGCCGTCCCTGGAAATTTGACTGTAAGTTTCGCCATCCAGGAGTGGTGTCACGCCGTAAATGCCTCTCTGGGAATATACGCCATTTGTGAGGTCTCGGATTGTCAAACCGTCTGCTTTGGCGAGGAATATAGCACAAAAGAATGCCACAAGAGTTATGATTCGTTTCATCGTTCTAATTGGTTATTTTGATGCAAAGATACAAAGAAAATAAGAATTAAGAGTTAAGAATTGAGAATTATTTCGTAACTTTGCAGACGTTTCACACAAACAAACCATTATGGAAAACAATTATCCGTTTATTAGTATGCTTCGCAAGTACGTTAGCAGTAGCGTACTTCTAGTCATAGCCACCATTGCGGCTCTCATCATTGCAAATGGCCCTTGGGGCGACCTCTACCGGAAGTTCTGGGAATTGCCTGTCAGCCTGAGTATCGGAGGTTTCAATCTGTTCAGCCATGGCGGACATGCCCTGCATTTGGGAGCCTTCATCAACGATTTTCTGATGGCCATCTTCTTTCTGAGTGTCGGTTTGGAGATAAAGCGAGAAGTGCTTTGCGGCGAGTTGTCGAGCATAAAGAAAGCCCTTGCTCCGGTCATAGGAGCTTGTGGAGGCATGATTGTCCCCGTGATAGTATTCTTTCTGGTCTGTCCGAAAGACCCGGTCATGGAGCGAGGAATGGCGATTCCCATGGCAACGGATATTGCGTTTTCGCTGGGTTGCCTGAGTATTTTCAGCAAACGTTGTCCTATTGGTTTGAAGATATTCCTAGCAGCCCTGGCCGTAGCGGACGATTTAGGCGGCATCATCGTCATTGCAATACGCTATACCGAGAACCTCAACCTTTGGTATCTGCTTGCTTCGGCGCTGACTGTTGTCGTGCTTTGCATAGGTAATTGGCGAGGCATCCGCACGAAAGCCTTCTACCTTAATACGGGCCTCGTTCTTTGGTATTTCATGCTTGGAAGCGGCATCCATGCTACCATCGCAGGCGTTGTGCTGGCGTTCTGCATTCCTGCCAACATTCCGAGGGGCACGAAGTTCTACATCGAGCGCATCCGTCATCAGCTCGACCATTTCCCCTCGACAGTCGTCACCCGTGCGGACCGCAACAAGCCCGTCGTGCTGAGCGACGAAGAAATTGCTTTGCTGAAGAGCGTCGAGTCGGCTTCGGACCATCTCGTCAGCCCGCTTCAAGACATGGAGGACGTACTGAAAATGCCTGTGAACTACCAAATCATTCCGCTCTTTGCCTTTGCGAATGCGGGCGTTAATCTGGCAGGAATGAGTCTGATGAGCCTCTTCTCGGGCGTGGGTTTAGCCGTATTCCTCGGTTTGCTAATCGGCAAATTCTGCGGCGTACTGAGTTTCTCGTGGCTCGGCATCAAGTTGGGCCTCATGCAAATGCCCGAAAATGCCAACTGGAAGTCGTTTGCAAGCATCTGTATGCTTTGTGGAATAGGATTTACTGTAAGCATGTTCATGGCGGCTTTGAGCTATCCCTCTGCCGAACATGCCGACCTGCTGAACGACGCCAAGCTGGGCATCCTATGCGGCACGATTGCGAGTGCGTTGGTTGGTTGCCTGATGCTTAATAAGTTTCTACCCGAAGCTCCTTCCCATCAGCCAGGTCAGAATGCTTGACGAACCAGCCTTGTAGCGGGGTTCCGCCGATGGTAATGCGCTTTATCTTCTCGCCACTACCCTCTTTGACGATGTCGAACGACTTTCCATTCCCGAGGGTAAAGTGCACTTTGTCGAAGAGCGGAACCGTCACGATGTACTCGGGATCTGCCGGCGAATAGGTGTAGATGCCTATTGCGTTGAGCACAAACCAGCTCGACATCTCGCCCGCATCGTCCATTCCCGCATAGGCCAGGCCTTCTTTTCCCATGCCGTAGTACTTGTGCATCAAGGTGTTCAGCACGTGCTGGGCCTTTTCCTGCTTGTCCACAAAATAGTAGGTGAAGGGGATGCTGTGACCGGGCTGGTTGCCGTGACAATAGAGTCCGAGATAGCCCGTGCAGTTGAAGGCGGGATAACCGCCGTTCTTCACGGTAAAGAGCGAGTCGAGTTTCTGCTCCACGGCCTGCTTCGAGGGATAGAGCGCCACCATTCCCATGGGGTCGTGGGGCGCAAAGAAGAGCGAGTTCCAAGCATCTGCCTCACGATACTGGTACTGATAATACGGGTAGTTCGGACGGAAATCCTCTATCCAAACGCCCTTCCCATTACGTAAGACTTTGCCGCGCCAAAAGCCCGTCGAGGGGTCGAAGAGCGTCTTGTAGTTCTGCGAATGTTTCAGGAGCAACTGCTCGTTCTCCTTGTCCCCAAGTTCGCGAGCCACGAGGGCCGTCGCGTAGTCGTCGTAGGCGAACTCCAGCGTCTTGGTGACAGCGCCCTTGTATTCGTCTCCGGTCGGCACGTTCACGGTATCTTTCTCCGAAATCCAGCCGCGCTCCAGGTATTCGTCCAGATACGGACGGCCTCCTCTACCCGGCACCGTAGCACTCTTCAGCATGAGGGCATAAGCCCTGCTCAAGTCGAAGTCCTTGATGCCTCTCAGCCACGAACCTGCCACAAAGGTGCTGGCGTGATCTCCGTGGAAGAAAGTGGGCATATAGCCGCCTCGCGCCTCACCCCTGACGATGCAGCTGCGAATGATGTCGCGGGCCACATCGGGCGTTACCATGCCCAGAAGGATGAGCTTGTTGCGATAGGTGTCCCAGAACGAGGGATTTGTGTAGTAGTTGAAGCCGAGTTTCTGGCCTGAAGAGCCCTCTACGGCACTCTCGCCGTTCACGTCGGTACGAAGGTGCGGGAAGAGGAACGTCTTGTAGAACGTCGAATAGAGCATCCGCTTGTCGGCTTCCGTTCCGCCTTCCACTTGGATGTGGCCGAGGATGTCGTTCCACGTCTTGTCGGCATCCTTACGAACGGCTTCAAAGCTTTTGCCGGCCAGCTCAGCCTCCAGGTTTTCCTTCGCGTTTTCGATGCTGACGAACGAGAAGCCGATCTTGAGTTCCACAGGTTTCGAGCCCTTCGAATTCTTCAGTTTCACCATTCCGACGGGACGTCTGAAGTTCCTGCCTCTGCCGTCGTTCCTCATCCATCCTCCTTCTTCCCTGCTGGGTCTGCCCTCTTCCGTCACGCTCTCTATGTCTTCCGACAGTTCGGCATAGAAGTAGATGCGACCTTCGCCGTCCTGAAAGCCCTCGAAAGCATTCTTGCCAGCCTGCTTCAGTTCCCATCTGCGCGGATTGTTGTTCGAGCGGGCAATGTCGATGAGCACACCACGGTTGTCGCCCTTGCGGAAAGTGTAGCGATGGTAGCCGCAACGCAACGTCGTCGTCAGTTCCACATTCACATTGTATCTTTTTAGGAAGACCTGATAGTAGCCGGGATGCGCCTCTTCGTTGTCGTGACCGTAAGACGAAGCATAGCTCTGAGGCGTGGGCTTGCCCTCGTCCGTGACGGGCAGGATGGGGAGATGAAGCAGATTCCAATGCCCTTTGCTCGTGTGCGCGAAGCCGTAAATCAGGCTGTCCTCGTACTGATAGCCCGAGCCCGAGCGATAGGCCGTGACGGGCGTCAGTTGCACCATCGCGTTCGGCAGGGCGGCTCCCGGGAAGGCCTCAGCGCCCCATTGCCGTTCGCCCGGTTTGGGTACGAAGCCCAGTTCCTCGGGCGTCCAGAGCGTCGTAGTGCCCACGAAAGGATTAACCAGCTGCGTCACGCCCTCAGCAAAAGAGAATGTGATGATAAGAAAACTAGTGACCAAGAAAGAATAAAACCTATGCATATCTGTTGTCTGTTAATCACCTTTTAGACAACCCTCCCTCGAAAAGGTTTATTGCAAAGCAAAAAAGAAGGTCATCTACTCCCGTTTTTATTTTTACTCCCAGTTAATTATTTTATTATCCGGTTTTCGGGAGGTGAACGTGGCGTGGCGAGTTGCGCACATTAACGTGTCGAATTGCGCACTTCGACGTGCTTCGTTGGCAATTTAGCTGTGCCGCGTTGCCCTTGTCTGCAGCCGAACGGTCGCCTCTCAAATCCACTGCAAAGGTACGGCGTTTTTCCTGCACTGCCAAATTTCAGTACACCAATTGACGCGATTTTCAGCACGAATTCTATGAACGCTCATAACCGGGTGTTGGGAGGTGAGAAAATGCGCCTCTCTCAAAACCCGTTGTGGAATTTGTGAACTTTGTGAACTTTGTGAACTTTGTGGAAATGTAGGGAACGACTTTTCTTGCTTGAAGAAATTGCCGATCTTGATACAAAAACCAGCCCCCGAAAAAAACCTCGAATTTGCCCCAGAATCGCCTCAAATGCCGCCAACGCACATGACTACCTCCGAGGCGAAAACTTGCACTCTACGACGCCTTAAAACGAGCCTTTAAAATTATTTTACCACCTCAAAAACAGCCATAAGTTTGCCTTGTCATTTTGTCTATTTCTTCCAGACGAAGCGGTAGGCGAAGCGGCGGTTGGGCGCGGTATCGCCGGTGGTGGAGACAGAGATGATGTCGCCCGGATAGCTAGGATTGTCGGCCCACTTGAAGGACAGGCTGAAACGTTTTCCAGTCTTGCCGAGCAACTTGCGGGGAATGGCCACTTCGACGCACTTCTCCCCTACTGCAACATTCCAGTCTTTCTCGAACTTAGGACTTACCAGTCTTAAATCTTGGATTCCGATGTCAAATTTCCCGTCCTCGTCGGTGTCGATGTAGAGCAACATCCAGTTCCGGTCCGTGCTGGGCGTGAGCGGCTGGGCCGTCTCAGCTGCAAAATAGATGTTCTTCTTGTCCACTGCAACCAAGCAACGCACGATGTCGTTACGGCCCGTATTGTCGGTGTAGTGCAGGTCGCCGTAGCCGTTGTGGTCGCGATGGAGAACGTCGCCACGGGTGTCGAGGAAGCTACTGTCGGGCTGCCATTCGTCGAGCTTTCCGTCGAGCGTGATCTGCTGGTAGCCGCGATGGACGGGCATGGGTGCTACGCCTTTATAGCGACGGATGTTCTGGACCATCTGCATGTAGTAGTTGTCCGTCCAGCCGCCTTTCATGGGCGCGATGGTGCGGTTGAACTCGGCATTGTACTGGTCCACGAAGTAGAAGGGATTCTCCTTCCTGCCGAGGAAATCGATGTGCATATCGGCCTGCCCCGACGGATCTTTGCCGTTCCGGTACTTGCCAGCCGTCCACTCGTTCCAGTCGTTCAGGTAGATGAAGTCGGGATCAACCTGGAGCGCTTCATCCCAACGGTCCTGGAAATAGATGCCGTATTGCGTGGGATTCTCCTTTTCCATGCCCAGCCAGGGCACGAAAGCCTTTGTTGGCATGTCTTTTCCGTCAAGCTCGGGCTCCAATGTCTCGCGTCGCCAACTCTTCCCGGTAATGCTGATGGGGTGTTGTGCAGGCGTGACTGCCATCTCCTCGAGGCGTCCCTGATGCTTGGAGCACAGCTCTTCGGGCTTGAGGGCTGCGACCTTCTTGTCGTTCATCTCGTAGCCGAAGCTCCATTTGTCTTCGCCTCCCACGTAGGGTGCTCCAGCCCATCTTTTATAGCCCCACCACATGTTCCTGAGCGTGAAGAACTCCTTTACCTCGTCGCTGTAGTCCGTCTTGCCTTTCTGTCCGCCATTGGGATTGGCATCGACAGAGGGCGTGGCGTTGTAAAGCAGCAACGGCTTGCCATCCCAATAGAACCAGCAATCCTGGTAGCGAGGCGTCTTGTAGAAGCGTTCGTATAGGCTCTGGACGACGTCTATCACGTTGCCGTTGAAGGCCCAGAAGCAGAACTTCGGCACCTTGTTTCCGAGGGCTTTCATCTCCTGCATGGTCGTGAACAGGACTTCCCACTCGTCCCAATAGCAGACGGCATTTGTGACGTCCATGATGAGCACATCGACTCCCGCATCGGCCAGCATCGAGAGGTCGTGGAAGCAGACGTATTTGTCTTGGCTGAGGAAGTAGCCGTATTCGGGTTCGCCCCAATGATAGGTGGCGTAGGGGAAGTCGGGCTCGCCTTTCGAGCGCATGGGATTCTCCTCGAGCAACTTCGTCACATCGTAGGTGTAGGGCTGTCCGTTGTGAAGGTTTTGGGTATGCCACGTGATATAGAAAATGCCCACAGTCCGCGGCTTGTCCGTCTTGAGCGGGCATTCCTCGGCGGTGGGTAAAGTACGGCCAAGGTTGTCTTTCGCAACCCAAGAGGATTGCGCTGAAGCTGTTGAAAATAAAAGAATTAGAAAACAAGAAAACAGGAAAGACTTTTTCATTTCTTTATTCTTTCATTTTTTCATTCTACTCCTTGTTCGCCCTCTTCCTTTCCAGATGGTCGAGGATAACCTTGCGCATGCGCATGCTCTTGGGTGTAACCTCCACATATTCGTCGGCCTTGATGTACTCCAGCGCCTCCTCCAGCGAGAAGATTGTGGCCGGAATGATGTGCGCCTTTTCGTCTGTGCCGCTAGCACGTACGTTCGTCAGTTGCTTGGCCTTGCAGACATTAATGACGATGTCGTTCTCGTGAACATGCTCGCCGACAACCTGGCCAGCATAGACTTGGTCCTGAGGCTCGATGAAGAAACGGCCGCGGTCCTGCAAATGGTCGATGGCATAGGCGTAGGCGTTACCGCTCTCCAGGGCAATGAGGGAGCCGTTTACGCGTCGGTTTATGTCGCCCTTATAAGGCTGGTATTCCTTGAAGCGATGGGCGATGATGGCCTCGCCCTGACTGGCTGTAAGCATGTTTGTGCGCAGGCCAATAATGCCGCGAGAAGGGATGAGGAACTCGATGTTGACGCGCTCTCCCTGGCTCTCCATGCTTGTCATTTCGCCCTTGCGGCGCGTCACCATATCAATCATCTTCGACGAGAACTCCTCGGGCACGTTAATCGTCATCTCCTCGATGGGTTCGCACTTCACGCCATCTATTTCCTTATATATGACTTGCGGCTGACCGACTTGCAGTTCGTAACCCTCGCGACGCATGGTCTCGATGAGAACGGACAGATGCAAAACGCCCCTACCCGACACAATCCAACGGTCCGTATAGCCTTCGGGCACCTCGACACGCAGGGCAAGGTTCTTCTCGAGTTCACGCTCCAGACGTTCTCCGATGTGACGGCTCGTGCAATACTTGCCCTCCTTGCCGAAGAAGGGCGAATCGTTGATGGTAAAGAGCATGGACATCGTCGGCTCGTCGATACTGATGGGCGGCAGAGGCTCGGGATTCTCGAAGTCGCAAAGCGTGTCGCCTATCTCGAAGCGCTCCAAACCAACAATCGCACAGATGTCACCCGAGCTGACCTCCGAGGTCTTCTGTCGGCCCATACCCGTGAAGGTGTGGAGCTCCTTGATCTTCGTCTTTTCCATCTGGCCGTTACGATGGGCAATCGTAATGTTCATGCCCTCTTTCAACGTACCACGATGTACGCGACCCACTGCGATACGGCCAGTATAGTTGCTATAATCGAGGCTCGTGATGAGCATCTGCGGCGTGCCTTCCAGTACCTGAGGTTCGGGGATATACTTCAGGATGCAGTCCAGCAGATAGGTGATGTCAGTAGTTGGCGTTTGCCAATCCTCAGCCATCCAGCCCTGCTTCGCAGAGCCATAAATGACGGGGAAATCGAGCTGTTCCTCAGTTGCATCGAGGTCGCACATCAAGTCGAACACCATCTCGTAAACCTCTTCTGGACGGCAGTTGGGCTTATCCACCTTATTGATGACAACTATGGGCTTCAAGCCAATCTGCAGGGCTTTCTGAAGGACGAAACGTGTCTGCGGCATCGGACCTTCGAAGGCATCGACGAGCAACAAGCATCCGTCAGCCATGTTCAAGACACGCTCCACCTCGCCACCGAAGTCGCTGTGTCCCGGAGTATCGATGATGTTTATCTTCGTGTCCTTGTAATTGATGCTGACGTTCTTGGAAAGAATGGTGATGCCACGCTCTCTTTCGAGCTCATTATTGTCGAGCATAAGCTCGCCAGTCTGCTGGTTATCGCGAAAAAGATTTCCCGCCAGCAACATTTTGTCCACAAGTGTCGTTTTGCCGTGATCGACATGTGCAATAATTGCTATATTTCTTATGCTCTGCATACTTTTATTTATATTTTGCGTGCAAAGGTACAAAAAAGTTTAGAGTTTAGGATGTAGTGTTAAGAGTTTTTTTTGTAAATTTGCAAGCGAAACTAACAACAACACACTATGAAACGCCTATTTGGCAAACTGCTTATCATAATTTTGGCCATACTCCCAATATGGAGTTGTACCGAAAGCATAGACACCTCTGCCAGGTATGTCTTCACATCTGATTGCGTAATGACTTATCTCGAGAAACACAAAGCCTACAATGCATACGTGGAACTCCTGAAGGTTACGCCCATCTCGTCACGAAGTAAGAGCACCGTAGGGCAATTGCTCTCGGCAAGAGGACACTACACGGTGTTTGCTCCCACAAATGAAGCCATCGACGAATATCTGCAGAAGCTATGCGAAGAAGAACCCGACCTGCTGAGCGAACCCTCGTGGGATGCTTTTGCAAACGAGCACAAGCGCGACTCCATCCGGAGAGTGATTGTATGGAACTCAATCATTGATTCAGGCGATCACGAGGATGCATTGACTGTCAACGACTTCCCGCAAGAAACAGGCAACGAGTTTTCCTTGAGCAACATGAACGAGCGAAAGCTCTCGATACGATATGAAGGTGTCGACACAATATACATCAACAACACTAGTCCCGTAAGTCTCACAGAACGCGACATACTTGCCACGAACGGTGTGATACATCAGGTAAGCCAAGTCATTGCACCTAAAGACATTACCGCATCCATGTACTTGCAGGATATCCTCGACAACGAGAAAGAGGGATTCCTCATGATGGCGAAGCTCGTTCAGGCATGCGGATTGATGGACACACTATCGAAAATACGTGATGAGGTGTATGAAAACCTGTATCTGCGAGGCATCATACCAGACAAAGACCCAAACTCAACATACATTGACGGACACTTCCCAAACGGAGACAACTGGACACCACGACATCGTTTGTACGGATTTACCATCTTTGCCGAGACAGACGACTTCTGGCGAGAACAAGGGCTCGACCCAACAACACCCTCTTCTACACTGTTACCACAATTGATGCAATGGATAGTCGAGAATCATATGTACTCCGACGACGACATCTTCGTGACTGACGAGAACTACTCGAACGAAGAGAACCTGCTCTACCAATGGACAACATACCACATCCTGCCTTTCCGCGCTTCGTCTGACAGACTCGTCTTCCACCGGAACGAGTTCGGTTATAATGCCAACAATCCACTACGCTACACCATTCCCATGTATGAACTATATACCACGATGGGCAAGCGACGACTGCTGAAAATATATGAAAGCAAGGAGAGCAACGGCATCTATTTAAATCGCTTCGCAAACCTCGACAAGGAAAGAAACAGCATCCTGCACGAATTAAGTTGCGACGCAGACAAAGTGGGGTGTTTCGTAGACAGAGACCCACAAAAGGCTGTCCTGACCGACATCATCAACTGCTGCATCTATCCCATCGACGCACCGCTCTCATACAACGACAAAGTTCGCGACTGCATGGCCAAGCAACGTCTGCGCTTCGACGGAATGACACTCTTCCCCGAAGCCATGAGCAGCGACATACGACTAAAAATGTCGAGCGACGAAAAGAATCAAGATGTCTTCATCCTGCCCACACACATCTACAACTACTTCGAAAACATGCAGATGAACGACAGAACATCATTCATCTATCTGAATGCATACAGATACAACTGGTGCAACCTCCACAGCGACGAGATGAAAGCGAAGGGACGCTTCGAAATCACAATCAAACTGCCGCCTGTACCACGACGCACTACCTACGAGTTCCGATACAAAGTCTTGCCGAACGGCGACCGAGGCATTCAGCAGTTCTACTTCGGAGACAATCCCAGAAGCCTGCCAGCAGCAGGCATTCCCGTTAACCTCACAAAAGGAATTGGCAGCATGAACGTGGGCTACGAACCTGATACCGGCGATGATGACTACGATTCTGAGGTCGACAAACGTCTCCGCAATAACGGCGTCATGAAAGGTGCAAAGAGTGTTTGTGCCGACGGAACCGCTTCAGACATCGAACGCAATCGTAACAGCAACCTCCGATACATCATCGTCCGGCAGACAATGGATCCAGACAAGACATACTACATGAAGGTGAAGTCCGTTCTCGATTCCGAAGACAAGGAGTTCTATATGGACTATCTGGAATATTGTCCGAAAGAAGTTTACGACAATCCCGAGACACCCGAAGACATTTGGTAAGAAAAACCCGCACGCAATGTTGCTCAACTTAACACGCCATCTTTGCAAACGTGGCACGTTAAGTTGGGCAAGTTAACGTGTTAAGTTCAGTAATTATCCATGTTAACTTTAGCAATTATCCACGCTTAGTTTGAGGATACGCTTTGTCGCGTCCGTAACCCTGTAACGGTTGTCGCTACGATGGCCGACAAGCCAGATGATGTCTTCGCCTTGAGTGGCCACAAATGTCTCTGCTTTCTCGAAACGATTCAGCTTGATGTCGGTAAGGTAATCGCTTACCAACTTCCTGCCTTTCATACCGAAGGGAACAAACGCATCGCCTTCACGAACCAGCCGAACCTCAATTGGCTTCGTAATCAAATCGGCATCAAAATAGGCAACATTCGGGCCTGTCTCGCCAATGCTAGACACCATCTCCTGACGGAGTTTCGGCAAAACTTTGGCTTTTGAATTGTGAATTTCAGTTTGTATCAAAGTCTCTCTGTCTCGAAGAACTTTATGAGTCTTCGAAGTCCACATCTTTCCCACCTCACTCTTGGCTGCCAAAAGCATCTCTTCCTCTTGGGAACCATTAAAGCCTTTATCAGCAAGCCATTCGTGCAACAACGACGAATAAGAGGATTTGAGAGAAGAAAGAGGGAAACACTCTTCCGTGATTCCAAGCTCGACAAATGCCGACTTTACACCTTTAATATAATAAGGAAGGCTGTCTCGAACGTTATCCTGAGCAAGACAAAGATGTTCGACCGCAGCAGGATTGATTTCCTGAAGTAAAGGAATGACATCCAGACGAATACGGTTCCTCAGGTAAGTGCGTTCGGAGTTTGTACTGTCCGTGACGAACGACTGTTCTCGAGACTTCAGATAAGCCAGAATCTCTTCACGGCTCAAGCAAAGCAACGGACGAATAATGCCGTCGTTCTTAGGCTGCATTCCTGCCATACCACGCAATCCGGTCCCTCTTAACAAGTTGAGAATCAGCGTCTCAGCTTGGTCGTCACGATGATGAGCTACAGCAACAAAAGCCTCAAGCCCATCAGTTTTGAGTTGTGAATTTTGGATTCTGAATTGTTCCAACTCCTCTCTAAACCAGCCATATCGAAGGTCGCGAGCAGCCATTTCTATGCTCACGCCATGCTGTTTTGCATGCGCTTCCGTTTCGAAGTGACGGACAGACAAAGGCACATCATTCTGCTTGCAAAGTTCTTCCACAAAATTCTGGTCGCGATTCGACTCCTCACGACGCAAATGGAAGTTACAATGCAAAGCATGGAGCTTGTAACCAAGTTCCTTCATAATGAGCAGAAGCGCAGTAGAATCGGCACCTCCACTTAGCGCAATAAAGACTGTGGCATGAGGTTCGAGCCCGATCTCTTTGGCAATATATGCTTTTACCTTTTCAATCATTTTCCTTGCAATAGTTGTCGTGCATTCTCTTTGGCTGCTTCCGTAACGGTATTGCCGCTAAGCATGTGAGCAAGCTCCGTGATTCGACCTTCTTGATCCAGTTGTTTGATGTGCGTCAGGGTACGATTTCCTGCGTCTTGTTTATAGACACAATAATGCGCATCGCCTTTTGCAGCAATCTGTGGGAGGTGTGTGATGGCAAGGACTTGCTGTCCTGTGCCGTCACTCATCTGTGCCATAATCTGTGCCATCGAACTTGCCACTTTGCCGCTCACGCCAGTATCGATTTCGTCGAAGATAATGGTTGGCAGATGCATCTTCTTGCTTGTAAGAGCCTTTAGCGCAAGCATCACCCTCGACATCTCGCCGCCACTTGCCACATCAGCTAAAGGTCTGGGATTCATATTCTTATTGGCCGAGAAGAGGAAAGTTACGTTATCCATACCTGAAGGCTGCAGTTCTTCCGATTTCGTCACGTCGGCACTGAACTTGGCGGCTGGCATATCCATCGCCACAAGTGCTTCTGCAACAAGTTTCTCCACTTGTTTTGCTGCTTTCTGACGACCCGTCGAAAGTTTCTCGGCAAGCTTCTTTGCCTGTTCTGTTTCTGTCTGTATCTGCTGTCGAAGTTCCTTAATATTATCCTCGGAATTGGTAAGCAGAGAGAGTTGCGAACGAATATCCTCGGCAAGGACAATAAGCTCCTCAGCCGAACCGACATGATGCTTCTGCTCAAGCGAGAAGAGCGTGTCCAATCGTTCTGTAACTTCCTGAAGTCGAGCAGGATTATATTCGACATCTTCTGCAAGACTTTCAATGTCGCCAGCAATATCCTTGACCTCAATCACAACACTTTCGAGGCGTTGCTGATAGTCTTCTATCGAAGGATAAACCTTAGCAATCTGCTGCATCGTTTGGCTTGCACGACGCAGAGCATCAATGACTCCCACGCTACTTTCACTATCATCACCATTAAGCAACACATCAATTCCTGAGAGCGCAATCTTGATGTCTTCAGCATGAGACAGTGTGCTCTGTAACTCCTTTAGCTCATCATCTTCACCTGGTTGAAGTTTAAACTCGTCAAGTTGTTCCAACTGATAGCGCAAATAATCCTCGTCATTCTGTCGCTTTGCCAGGTTCTCCTCGAGTTCCTTAAGCTTTCGACGCGCCTCAACGATTCGTGTGTACGAGTCACGATACTGATTCATTAAATCCTGATGCCCGGCAACAGTATCTACGATACCCAATTGGAAAGCAGGATTCTCGAGCAACAGGTTGCTATGTTGCGAGTGGATGTCAAGCAAGCGAAGGGCAATTTGACGAAGCACTGAAGCACTGACCGGACTGTCGTTGACGAAAGCTCTGCTCTTGCCATTCGACGAAACCTCCCTGCGAAGGATGCACTCCGATGGCTCGTAATCCAGTTCGTTCTCATCGAAGAGGCTTTGCATATCGTAGCCTTCGATGTTGAAGATGCCTTCCACAGTACATTTAGCAGCTCCAGGCATAATGGCCCCCGTATCTGCTCGTCCGCCCATCAGCAGACCTAAAGCACCAAGGATGATGGACTTACCTGCACCGGTTTCGCCTGTCATGACGGAGAAGCCAGGCTGAAAGTCAATGTCGAGCGACTCAATGAGTACGTAGTTATTAATGGTCAGATGCGTTAGCATAGCTTAAATTGTTTATCTGTTTCATAATATCGACGGCTTCGGAGATGGTTTTGACGTCGTCGATGAGGAGACTCATCTTACCTTTGTCGAGCTTGAAGTGACATCGATAAGCATTAGCCTTTGCAAATTCCACAACCTGCCCGAAGACGCGTCCATTGTAGAAAGGATTGTCTGCATCAGGTCCGAAGAAGAGCCTTGCGTGTCCTGCTTTGGCTTTTCCTGCAGCCGTCGGGCTTTGCTTCAAGACAAAGCGTTCGCAACCGAAATGCTTGCCAAGGCGACGTAGCGTCACGACTTTCAGCAAGTCGTCTGCTTCTGGCGGAAGAGGTCCGAAGCGGTCAACAAGCCGTTGCCTGAACTGCTCCACATCCTCGTCTCTCTCCATGGCATCAAGTTCTCGGTAAAGAAGCATTCGTTCGCTTGACGTCGGAACATAATCTTCGTTGAAGTACATGGGCAGGTTGCTATCCAGCTGACAATCATCCACAACCTCAGTACTTTCGACGATGTTGCCATCGCGAACCTCTTCTGCATAGAGTTCGTGGAACTCATCGTTGCGAAGCTCTGTAACTGCTTGGGAGAGAATCTTCTGATAGGTCTCATAACCAAGGTCGGCAATGAAGCCACTTTGTTCTGCTCCGAGCAAATTGCCAGCGCCTCGAATATCGAGGTCTTGCATGGCGATATGTATGCCGCTGCCAAGGTCGCTGAAGTTCTCGATGGCTTGCAGACGACGTCTTGCATCAATATTGAGTACAGAAAGCGGTGGAGCAAGAAGGTAGCAGAATGCCTTCTTGTTTGAACGCCCTACCCTGCCTCGCATTTGGTGAAGGTCGGAGAGACCAAAGTTGTGAGCTCCGTTGATGATGATGGTGTTGGCATTGGGGATGTCCAAGCCGCTCTCGATGATTGTTGTGGAGATGAGCACGTCGTAATCATAGTTCATGAAATCGACCATAATCTTCTCCAGTTCCTCTGGCGGCATCTTGCCGTAAGCCACAGCCACACGGCAATCAGGCACATGCTTGCGAACCAGTTCTGCAAGTTCGGGCAGTTGGCTGATGCGATTGTTGACGAAGAACACCTGTCCGCTACGGCTCATTTCGAACTCGATTGCTTCGGCAATGACTTCGGCACTGAACTGGCAAAGTTGCGTCTGGATGGGATAGCGATTTGGAGGAGGCGTTTGGATGACGCTCAAATCCCTTGCTCCCATCAGCGAGAACTGCAAGGTACGGGGTATTGGTGTAGCTGTCAGGGTTAGGGTATCGACATTTGTCTTCAGCTGTCGAAGCTTCTCTTTTGTTGAGACGCCAAACTTCTGTTCCTCGTCGATAATAAGGAGACCCAAGTCCTTGAATTTAACGGTCTTGCCGATGAGCTTATGCGTACCGATAATAATGTTGACGGTACCGTCTTTCAGGCCTTCGAGCACCTGTTTCGTTTGTTGAGGAGTACGGGCACGCGTCAGGTATTCTATCTTGACGGGAAAGTCTTTCAGGCGACTTCGGAAGGTTTGGAAATGCTGATAAGCCAGAACGGTAGTCGGCACAAGAACTGCGACTTGTTTGTTGTCCACGCATGCCTTGAAAGCAGCCCTGACTGCCACTTCCGTCTTGCCGAAACCAACGTCGCCACAGACAAGCCTGTCCATCGGCCTTTGACGTTCCATATCGGATTTGACGTCTTGAGTGGCATTGAGTTGGTCGGGCGTATCTTCATAGAGGAAACTTGCCTCGAGCTCGTGTTGCATGAAGCTGTCGTGGCTGAAGGCAAATCCCTTTTCTTCTCGACGACGCGAGTAGAGCAGGATGAGGTCGCGAGCGATGTCCTTAATCTTCTTCTTCGTCCTTTCCTTCATGCGTTCCCAAGCACCAGTACCAAGGCGGCTGATGCGAGGCGGCTCACCTTCACGACCTTTGTATTTGGAGACTTTATGCAGGGAATGGATGGAGACATAGACGTTGTCGTTTCCTGAATAAGTTATCTTGATGACTTCCTGCATCTGGTCGCCATTCTGCATCGTGACCAAGCCTCCGAAACGCCCTACGCCATAATCGATATGGACCACATAATCGCCTATCTGGAACTGCTGCAACTCCTTGAGCGTCAGCGCAACTTTGCCTCCTGTAGCTTTATCGCTGCGGAGGTTGTAACGATGGAAGCGGTCGAAAATCTGATGGTCTGTCAGGATGGCGACATTCAGGTCGTCGTCGATGAAGCCTGCATGCAGGGCTTGGTCAACAGGAGTGAACTGTATGCCTGTCTCCTTATCGTGGAAGATGCTTTCCAGGCGGTCCGTCTGCTTCTGGCTGTCAGCCAGGATGTAGAGGTCTGTGCCGCCTTCCTGAAGCTTCTGGAAAGCAGAGATGAGGAGGTCGAAATTCTTATGGAAGATGGGTTGAGGGTGGGTACTGAATTGGATTAAGGAACAGGGATTAGAGGTTAAAGCTGTTGGCGTCTTCAACTCGATGCGACGGAAGCCGACAATCTGCTTCTTGAACGCTTCTGGTTCGACGAGCACTTGCTTTGCCGAGAGGTCTTCGGAAGCCTCTTCCTGTTGCGTCGTGATGGCAGACTGACTGAAGCCTTCGCCATAAGTCTTTTCTACTGTTTCGCAGAGGAACAGGAGGTCTTTCGTGACAAGCACAGCATTCTCGGGCAGGAACGAGAGAAAACTTTCCGTCTGTCGTCTGTCGTCTGTCGTCTGTTGTCTTCCAATCAGCGAAATACTCTTCTGCCGGTCACGGCTGAGCTGGTTGTGTACCTCGAAGGTGCGGATGCTGTCCACCTCATCGCCAAAGAAGTCAATGCGGTATGGCAGTTCGTGCGAGAAGGAATAGACGTCGATGATGCTGCCACGAACGGCAAACTGCCCAGGCTCATAGACGTAATCCGTCCTGTCAAAGCCGAAGCTGAGCAACGTCTCCTGCACGAACATGATATCCACCCTCTCCCCTACGCTCAGGCTCAAAGTCTGCTCGCTGAGTTTCTGCTTCGTTATAACAAGTTCGGAGAGAGCTTGGGGGTGCGTCACGATGAAGAGAGGCAAACTTCCTGCAGAGAGTCTGGAGAGCACTTCCGTTCTGAGGATTTCCTGTCCGGCATTGCGTTGGCCGAACTTGATGGCTCGCTTGTAGCTGCTTGGGAAGAAGAGCACCTCGTCGTCGCCCAGCAGTCGCGTCAAGTCGTGATAGAAATAGCCAGCCTCTTCCTCGTCATCGAGCACAAAGACATAAGGCACATTCAGCACCTGCGGAGCCTTCTCTGCCAGCGAAGCGAACACAAGAGGAGCGCAACTTCCCTGCAGTCCGGAAAGTTGTATCGTCTTATTCGTCCCCTTTTGCAGTTCTGCAGCAAGGGCTTTCACGCCAGGATGCCGTGCAAAGATGCCCAGCAGTTTCTGAATCTCCATTTGCGATTGCAAAGGTACGAATAAGCAGGAACAATACAAAAGGAAAAACAAAGTTTTTCTTTTAATTGTCGAACAGGAGTAACTTCAACGATAGTCATAATACGAATAAGCGAGCGAAGTCACCAAACTATACACGCCGAATTGGCGAACTTAACGTAACGTATTGGAAAAGCCTAACGAAAGATTATGCCTTGACGAACTCTTCGGCTTCTTTCAGGGTATTGAACTTACCGACATCCAGAAGCTTGAGTCCTGGCTGAATGTAGCCATAGATGGGCTCTTTGTCGCAGACACTGAGGTAGAAGTCAATGATACTGAACTTGTCGCCCCAGTCGTCGAAATACCGGAACAGATGCGGATTCATATAATGGATGCCTGCAAAAGCATACTTGTGATAGAGCTTGGGGTCGAGGCCTGGATAAGGGCTCCTCACTTCACCCGTAGCGATGTTTGTCCATCCCACAAGGCGCATCTCATCATCAAAGAGGAGGTAGCGCTGGGTATCACGTTCGCTGACCAGCAATGTTGCTGCCCTACCCTTTCCTGCCTCTGCCAAGGCACGCAGGTCAGCATTGCTCAGAATATCAACATTGTGGATGAGGAAGCCTTCCCCTGCATCACGAAGGAGAGGCACGGCATGCTTGATGCCTCCACCGGTCTCGAGCAGTTGCTCACGCTCATCGGAGAACCAGATATGCATGCCCATGGGATGCTGCTGGCACCAGTCCTCTATCATGTCGGCAAAGTGATGCACATTGATGACGACATCATTGAAGCCGGATGCTTTCAGTTTGTCGAGCAGATGTTCAAGCAATGGCTTCTCGGCAACAGGGACAAGGGCTTTTGGCATGGTGTCCGTGAGGGGCTTGAGCCTGGTGCCAAGACCTGCAGCAAAGACCATGCAGCGGGCTGGTGTCAGCACTTGCTCTATGCCTTGCTCTCGGTGGCAGATGTGTACCTCAATGCCAAACTTCTTATGGATGTGCTCGGCTAGGTGCTGGGCACTATAGACACTGCGATGTTGTCCACCTGTGCATCCAAAACTGAACATCAGGCTGGTGAAGCCTCGCTGGATATAACGCGTGACATGTGCATCTGCCAACTTGTAGACACTCTCCAAGAAGGTCAGAATCTCTCCATCATCCTCAAGGAAACGGATGACTGGCTCGTCAAGTCCCGTCAATTGCTTGTAGGGTTCATAACGTCCAGGGTTGTGTGTGCTGCGGCAATCAAAAACATATCCTCCGCCATTGCCACTTGTATCCTCAGGGATGCCCTTCTTATAGGAGAAACTGAAAACGCGAACCACCAAGGGACCTTGTGCGTCATAACGTGAGAAGGTGGCTGGTCCGTCCTGCGGATGTGTAGGATATGGATTGATTTCTGTTGTCTTGAAACCATCTGAACGCCTGGTGTTTTCCTTCCTCTCTGGCTTAAACTGAGGCATTGACACAAGTTCAGTAAGTACCTCATTCAGATAAGGATATGGACATCCTCCTTCTACAAGCAAGTCACGAAGGCTTTCCATTGCTGGAGGGATGCTTTCAAGGAAATGTTTCTTGCGCTCGAAGTAGCCACGGAAGCCATAAGCACCCAGCACCTGAAGCAGCCGGAAGAGCACGCAAAGCTGCAGTCCTTGGCGGAATTGCTTCTCGTTGACCTCTTGATATTGCTTCAGACTTTGCAGATAGACCTTGATGAGTTCTTGGCGTAGCTTTTTCGGATAGCGTGCCGAGGCTTGCCAAAGGAAGCTTGCCACATCATACTGAACAGGACCTTTCCTGCCGCCCTGGAAGTCTATGAAATAAGGATTCTCCTGGCTGTCGAGCATGACATTGCGGGCTTGGAAGTCACGATACATGAAGGCACCACCAGGAATGCTCACAATGTCGCGTGCCATCAACTGGAAAGATGCTTCGAGTTTCAGTTCGTGGAAATCCAGACCTGTAGCCTTGAGGAAGCAATACTTGAAGTAATTGAGGTCGAACAGGACGTTTGTCTCATCAAGAGCTTCCTGCGGATAACATTGGGTGAAGTCAAGTCCAAGGGCACCACGTATCTGCATGGCTGGCAGTGCTGCAATGGTTCGACTCAGGAGTTCCTTTTCGTGTGCATTGTAGCGTCCACCTGCTTCACGTCCACCTTTCAGGGCATCAAAGAGGCTTTGGTTGCCAAGGTCGCTCTGGAGGTACCGCAAGCCATCCTTACTCTCTGCAATGACTTGAGGAACAGGCAGTCCTGCCTCGGCAAAATGCTTTGCCAAGTAACAGAAAGCATGATTCTCGTCACGGCTTGTACCAACAGCTCCTATCAGTGTGCTGCCATCACTCCCCTTCAGGCGATAGTACTTGCGGTTGCTTCCTGCTCCAGGAATAGCCTCAACACCAGCAACATCCAGTCCCGTTGCTTCTCTGTATAGCTTCTTTAGCTCTTCCATTAACCTTTGTTATTCCATATTATATTGATGCGACGCCGGATGATAATGGCATTCACAATGCTGACTATCACGAAAAGCACTATGCCAAGGGCAATAGCAGGCAGGATGCTGCTGTCACTCATCTTCGGGAACACACTCCACAGCCTGTTCATATAAATCACACGTACCACCACAAGTCCTCCTATTGCCAGCAACAACACTGCTGCATTCATGCCGATAGTGAGCAACTGATATGGCAATGCCACCTGTGCTGGGCTGTAGCCGATGAGCAGGAGGGTTCGCATCTTTTCCGTGTTCTTCTCTACGAGTAGATAGATGGAGAGCATCAGGATGTAGAAACTGAGCAAGCTGATGAGCAAGCCAACCAGCATCACTATGCCTGAAACAAGCCTGAGGAAGAATGTCATACGTCCTGCATCCAGTTTGTCATCTTCCATCTCATAGCCTTTCTCGTTGATGTAGTTCACGATGGCATCATCTGCTGGATTGCTGACTTCCAGGATGATACGGGAGGGGTCTGCCTGTTCCTCAGGTGCATATCGGGCATTGCTCCAGCGAATGAAGCTCTCTGGGGCAAGTATCGTGTTGAGTCTTGTTGAGAAGCCTATCACACGGCCTTTGATGTATTCATTCAGCCCATTGCCACGCATGGAGATGGTCATTTCCACCATTCCCACCACACCTTCCGAGAGCTTGGGCAGGTTCTGGCTCTGTGCAAAGCCGAAGTTATAGATGGCCAGGTATGTCTTTGGCAAGATGATGGGCACATAGTCATCACCCTCGCTGAAGTGCCACTTCTGCAGGTCAACATCAACAAAGGCATCTGGCACACTCTCGAAGAACATCTCCGTGCCTATTTGTGCCACTCCGTCAATGCCCATGCTGCACGAGACCTTGTACTGGCTGGCTGTAAAGGCACCCACACGCTTTGCAAAGGGTTGCGACTCCAGGTCCTTCATGTCCCTTTCGGAGAAGGTATTGACGGAGCCCAGGCCAATGGTATTGAGTGTGGAGATGCGTTTGCTCAGGATGAGGTAGTCAGGACGTATGAAGCCGTCTTCCTCACTGAAGATGGGCTTCACGTCTTTATAGAACTGAAGCGCGAGCAGGACAATGAGCATGCCCAACAGGTTGGCAAAGAAGAAGCCTGCCAGCTGGGCTGGACTGATGTGCCTGCGAAGGAGTTTCCAAACAAGTCTCATAGTTTCTTATAATGGGGAGTTAAGGGAGTTAAGGGAGTTACCGCTCACTTTGTTCGCTTGGGAGTAAAGGACAATAGTTTTGGGGCCTTGTGGTATCGTCTTTAACTTCTTTAACTTCTTTAACTTCTTTAACTCATAGTTTCAATATCTTATCGTAGGGCAGGTCCATGTGCTTGCCGATGCTGGTTATGACAACACCTGCTCCCTGGCGATGTGCTTCCTCCATCATGATGTCGGCCATCACTTGGGAGTTTGTCTCGTCAAGGTGCGAGATGGGTTCATCTGCAAGCAGGAAGTCGAAGGGCTGAACCAGTGCACGTATCATGGCCACCCTCTGCTGCTGGCCAAAGCTCATGAGGCGCACGGGAGACTGCATCTTGTCGGCAATACCAAGTGCTTCAAACCACCCCTCTATCTCCTTTCTGCCTTTGAATCCAGTCAGGCTGTTCTTTATCTCGACATTCTCCATGGCTGTCAACTCGGGGAAGAGCCGCAACTCCTGGAAGAGCATGCTGATGTGCCTTTGCCGGAGCTCTGTCCAATCCTTTGTGCTGAACTCACGGCTGTCCTTACCATCAAAGAGAATCTTGCCGTCATAGTCCTTCCTGTAGCCAATAATGAAGCTGCAGAGGGAACTCTTGCCTGTGCCGCTTTGTGCCTCGATGAGGTAGGTCTTGCCTTTCTCCAGGCTGACTTGCTGCCGCCAGATATTGCTCTGGATGTCTGTCCTCTGCAGGAAGACATTGGGCAAAGTATTATTGAGAGAGATGCTGTTCATTATGCTATTTGCCCATCAACAGTTTCACAAGATTTGAGATGATGTCTTTGACGGGCTTCTTTGTCTTCAGGCTCAGCTCGAAGTTCTGCTGAGCATCTGCTGAAATGGTGACACCATCAATGGCTTCCACAGCATCACGGACTTGTGGCATGACACTGAGCATCATTGTCAGCCCAGGGTAGGACTTGATGATTTGGCCTGCATTGAGCGAAGCATACAGGAACTTGCCGCTGGGGATGTCCATGGCACCAACGGTCTGCAGAGCGGCTTGGTCAGCCATCTGCTGACTTGTGGCCACATAGAGCAGCCCGTTCTTCACGCCAAAGTAGGTCTGCATGCCTTCGTAGGCTGCAATGAAGTCCGATGGACTTATCTTGGTGACATTGTCCCAGTCGTCAGCATTCTTGAGGAACTCCGTGTTGCTGAGTGTTGCCATGAGCAGGACATCGGGGTTCTTCAAGTCCAGTTTGGGCACCACAATGGAGATGTCTCCGTCAATGGCCTTGAGCATCATGTCCACATCCACAGCCATATTCAGCCCAAGCAGAGCAGTACGCAACTGAGGCTGACTCCTGAGCAGCTCCAGCAGGTTCTCGCCCTTCATGCTGGTGCAGAGCCAGAAGACTGGTGCAGAAGGTCCCATGCCGGAGAGGTTGCCCTTGATGGGTTGCATCACATCAGCCATCAGAGGTTCAGGACTCTGCAAGGATGCCGACAGCGTAATGTCCTTCTTGCCAATGCCAAGGGCAGCATTCAGGCGCACATCAGAGAGCTTGACGTTGGCTGGCAAGTTGAAGTTGACATCCTGGGGCAGCCTGTCGAGCGTGGTGTTGAGGCGCAGGAAGCCATCCTCCTTCATGTCACTGAGCGCTGGCACATCCTGACGGCTCTGACTCATCAGCTTCTCCATTTCACTGCGGAGCGCATTCTGCTCAGTCACAGGAGCATTCAGAATCAACAATTTGTCTTCGTCAAAGCAAGCAATAGTGTTGTCGTTTGCCACCCAGTTGAGACCCTCCTTCTGCTCATTTGCAAAGCCAAACGAAGAGGCACTCTCAAGCAGCTTCTTTGCATCCTTCACATTCAGACTGATGCCAGACAAACCCTTCTCGGAAGTGAAGGCATAGACAGGCTTCGTCAGGTCAATGGCACCCTCCAGGTCACCATAGCTGGAAGCGAGTTTGAGGATGTCGTGCATGTCCAGCCCAAGTCCCTCAATGAATTCCGCAGGCTGAAACATGATGGCTGACGTAGCATCCTCGGGCACCACATCACGTGCCCTGTCCGTGTCACGATGGAAAAACCAATAAGCCCCCAGCCCAACCAGGAGCAAACAAACGAGGGCAATAATAAACTTCTTCATCTTTTTATATTTATTTTATTTGGGTGCAAAATTACAAAAAAGTGAGCACAATACAAAAGGAAAATCAAAGTTTTTATTGGTATCCGGCAAAATCTTAAACGAAGACCCCAGTCGCCCTTTAGGGGAAATTATAGGGAGTAAAGATTAAGACCAAAACCGAGAAAACCTTTCTCAGGTTGAGACTTCGTCTTTTTGAAGTTGTGTCTGCAAACTTTCTTGTAAGCGCGCTTCCAGAAAGTCTGCACCCACACCACCAATTCTTCGAATAATAACCTGTTCAAAAGAAAACATTGAAAATAGTTGAGAGGTTAGCGTTAACTGTCATCGTCATCGTTTTTCTTGGTTTTTCTTTTGGAAGCTTCGAAGTCCGCAAGGACAAGCCAGATATCGGAAGGAAGATGGTGTAAGTTCACTTACAGCCAGATTTCTGGCGATAGCAGGCAAGCGCGAAGTGTCGAAGTTTTCAAAAGATGTTTTCATGGTTTGGGTTAAGGTTAAAATTTTTGTTTTGTTATCCCTAGTGTCGTCTTCAAACGTCACGTGTGAAGTGTTAGCTCGACGCTAGTCAAGTTGGCCAAGTTCACGTGTGAAGTTTGCAAACATCACGTGTGAAAATCCGAGTTTACCCTGCAGTAGTTCCCTCATCTTTCACGCTACAAATTTACGATATTTTCTTAAATTACGCAAGTAAATTGGCAATTATTTTCACACGAAAATGAAAGTTTTTTGAAGCGTATGGTGAGTGCTTGTGCTACAGGCTATATTGCAATATTGCATATTGCATTAAGAAATTTAGTGTGTGAAGTTGAGAAGAGAGTAATTTATAGTATAAATTAGTATAAGTAATTATATATCAATATATTATATAAAATATTAACATATTTTTAACACTTCTTCTTTCCTACTTCTAAAAAACTAAATGCAATATGCAATATTGCAATATGATTTTTCTCACGCTGTGTTTGGAGGGTTGCAAGAAAATTGCTAACTTTGCAGCGTGAATTTAACAACAAACAGATATGAAACGAAACATTTTGCTTCTTTTAGTTGTTCTGCTTTCAGTGATAGCAGGTGTGCAGACAGCGATGGCACAAAAGATTGTGCTTTATAAGACTAATAGTCAAACAATTGAGTGTGAAATTTCTGAGTTAGACAGCATAGTATTTATTGCAGGCCCAAAAATTGTTACATCAATTGTACTAAGCGAAACATCAATTACTCTTCAACCAGACGAAACAATGCGGCTTACTGCAACCATAAAACCTTCTGATGCCGAAAATCCTGAACTAACATGGGAAAGCAGCGATGAAGAAGTGGCTATGGTAGTTAATAACGGACTTGTGTTGGCTATTGCTGATGGTACTTGTATTATCACTTGTAGGGCTACAGATGGTAGCGGCGTGTATGCCGAGTGCGCTGTAAAAGTTCGGACTATAATTAATAATAACGCCAATGAGGATATCCCTCAAGCCTTGTATACCGAAGCCACGACACCAACTTCCCTCAGGACTGGCGCCATGCACGGCATGGAGATTCCTTCCCTCAAAACAGGCAATGTGGATGCTCTTATTGTCCACACGCTTCCTGAAGGCACTTTAAACTATTGTGTGGGCTACAACACGACCCTCAAAGCAAACGCCTGGACGGCTTTCAAATGGTATCCCGGCTTCTCGTCGAACAATAAGGTTTGGAACCGCAACAGATGGAGGAACGGGGAAACC
>OCVV011352034.1_pt1 | contig 35755 bp, 15 predicted proteins | sample 1539721 | NCBI WGS metagenome assembly OCVV01 (sample SAMN02144230, study PRJEB22623) | gut metagenome | biome: sheep rumen | host: Ovis aries | place: New Zealand | reverse complement strand
CCCGCCTCCATAGGAGGCCCGATCCTGACGATCCGGCGGTTCCCGCGGGAGCCGATCGGCATGGCAGACCTCCTTAAGTACGGGACCCTGACGGCCGAGGCAGCGGATTTCCTTGCGAACCTGGTCCGCGCGGGCTACTCGATCCTCATCGGCGGAGGCACCTCCGCCGGAAAGACGACGCTCTTAAATGTCCTCGCCGGCTGCATCCCGCCAAACGAGCGGCTCATCACGATCGAGGACAACGCCGAGCTGCAGATCCGGGGCATCGAAAACCTGGTCCGCCTGGAAGCCCGGCAGGCAAATATGGAGGAAAATGCAGAGATCACGATCCGCGACCTGGTCAAATCATCCCTCCGGATGCGGCCGGACCGCATCATCGTGGGCGAGGTCCGCGGCGCGGAGGCCGTTGATTTTCTGCAGGCGATCAACACGGGGCATGAGGGGTCACTTTCCAGCATCCACGCAAACTCCTGCGCGGACATGGTGCCGCGGCTTGAGACCATGGTGCTTATGGCATTTCCGCTGCCGATACCCGCAATCCGGAGGCAGATCGCCTCGGGAGTGGACATACTGGTGCATCTCTCCCGCGTGCGGGGCGGCGCCCGGAGGATCACGGAGATCGCGGAGACGGACGGCTGCGAGGGGGAGGAAGTGCGCCTTCGGACACTGTTTTCCTACGACGAGGACAGGGATATCCTTGTCCCGCGGGAACCCCTCAAACATACCCGCAAGCTTAAGAGACTGGAGGAAAAACATGAACCTGCCCGATTATAACACGGCACTCCCGGAGCGGAAGAGGACTGCGTACTCCGTGCTGAAAGGCCTTCTGCTCGCCGCGGCGGCCGACATGCTCTTCTACAGGCGGTTCTGGGTGTTTTTCCTCCTTCTTGTCCCGGCAGCCCTCTATGTGCGGTACGACATCAATGAAGCGAGGCGGGAGAGGCGGCTTATGCTCCGGAACGATTTCCGGGAGGCGCTCGCCTCCATCGCGGCCTCGCTGCGCGCAGGCATGTCCGTGGAAAATGCAATCCCCGAAGCCGCCCGGGAGCTCGCCCTGCGCCCGGGCGGGCAGACGGACTGCGCCAGGGAGTTTGCCTATATGGCCGCTCAGATGAGGCTCTCTGTGCCGCCTGAGAGGCTTATGAGCGACTTTGCCGCAAGGTCCCATGTGGAGGACGTCGAGGATTTTTCGGCCGTGTTCGAGGCCGGAAGGCGGTCCGGCGGCAATATGGCCGCCATCATGCGGGAGGCCGCCTCGAAGATCGCCGCCAAGATCGATTCCGAGCGGGAGATCGAGGCCGCCCTCGCCGCGAAACGCTACGAGCAGCGGATCATGAGCATCATGCCGGCCGGGATCATCCTCTACGTGAGCCTGACCAGCCCGGGGTATTTTGACATTCTCTACACGACCGCCTTCGGGGCCGTGGTCATGACGGCCTGCCTTTTTCTTTACGCTCTCGGCGTTTACTGGGGCACGAAGATCGCCGACATCAGAATATGAGGTGAAACCATGCGCACGTTTATCCCGTATCTTATCGTTCCGGCCTTGTATCTTTGCCTGTTTGCCGCGGCAAGGGGCGGCTTCTCGGCGGCCGCAGCGCTCCTGAACCGCCGTATCTTCGGAAAAATGAACCTCCCGGACGCTGCGGTGCGCACGGCGCTTTTTATTTTTCTTGCGGCCGACCTCCTTGCCGCCGCCTCATCCGCAGCCTCGTCCCTGGACGACACCGTGCGGGACGGGTACCTCATGCGGGAGGACTACGGCGGAGCTTCCTACACAAGGGAGCTCCACGTGAAGACCGCCGACGGGGAGGCCGACGTTGCGATCGAGGTCGCGCCGCGCAGGTACACGGTTCAGGAGGCTGAGGCGATCCTCTCGGAGGCGGCAGAGGAAGCCCGGAAGATCATGCTGGGCAGCCAAAAGGCGGGGCATGTGAACGGAGACCTTGTATTCTTCGACCGGGTGCCGGATCTTCCGGTATCGGTCATATTCCAGACGTCTGATCCGGAGCTCATCGACTGGGAGGGACGGCTCGGGGACGACATCCCGGCGGAGGGGGCGGCCGTCACGGTCACCGCGGACCTCTTTTTTGACGGAGAAGTTGACATAAAACAGGAGACAGATGCGGATGTGACGGTCCGGACGGAAGAAATATCCCTGACGGTCTTTCCCCGCGAGGAGACAAAGGCGGAACGCCTTGCGCGCCTCTCCCGCGTGAACGCGGAGAAAGGTCAAACTGTCTCCTCCGACAGGCTCCTTTTGCCCGGAAGCGTCGACGGGCAGGCGGCCGAGTGGTCCGGGAGGGACTCCGGGGACGGAATCATATTTTTATTTCTCGGCGGGGTCATCGCGGTTGTGTTTTTATTTGCGAAACAGTCCTCCGACCGGGAGGCGGAGCGAAAGAGGCGGGAGGCGCTCTCGCGGGACTATCCGCTCGTTGCGGGCAAGGTCCTGCTCCTCCTTAAGGCGGGGATGAGCATCCGGGGGGCATTTGAGAAGATCGCCGCGGATTACCGGCGGAGCCTTAAGGGCGGCGGCAGGCGGCGGGAGGGCCTTGAGCTTATGGTCTCCCTCGTCACCGCGATGGCCAACGGGATGCCGGAGAGTGCGGCACTGCGAAACCTTGCGGAAAATGCCCCCGTCCGGGAGTACCGCACGATGGGGCTGCTCCTCCTTGGCGGGGTCCGGAAGGGGACCGATGAGGCGGTCCGGCTTCTTGCGATGTCCGAGGCGGAGGCGTTCGAGGAACGCAGGAAGGCCGCCCGCGTCCTCGGCGAGGAGGCGGAGACGAGGATGATCTTTCCGATGCTGCTGCTTATGGGAGTGGTGTTTGCGCTGCTTCTGGTGCCGGCGGTGGGGGTGTTTGGGTGAGAGATGTGACCAGACGGCTGTTTGTGAAATGGGGGAGGCTTTATTGATTTTAGAGGAGTTTATATGTATAATGATATTGGACATACATCTGAAAAGACAATGCCTTTGACGGAACGGGAGATCTGGAGAAGGGAAGAACGTAGGAAAGATATTGAAAGGCTGCGCAGGTTTCGGCCTATTGATGATATATTTATGCGGATTATCTTCAGAAATAATCTCCCTCTTGCAGAATATGTGCTGCAAGTGATCACCGGTAAGGAAGAACTTCATTTGACAAAAGAAGAGACACAGAAAGATCTGGTCAGACTGGTTGGCACAAGAGGTCTTTGCCTGGATGTACATGGTGTAGACAATCTGAATCAACAGTATGATCTGGAGATCCAACGCGCAGATAAAGGAGCAAGACCGGAACGGGCGAGATACCATGCCAGTGCATTGGATGTAGAAAATCTGCAAGCTAATCAACAATTTGAGGAGCTTCCTACCACCTATATCATATTTATCACAGAAAATGATATTTTTAAGAAAAATAAAGCTTTATATCCTATCGGGCATATTAATATGGAGACGGGAGAGCCTTTTAATGACAGGCAATATGTCCTTTATGTAAATGCCAGCTATAAAGGGGATGATCCGCTTGGAAGATTAATGCATGATTTTCTCTGTTCTGATCCGGAAGAGATGCTAACACCGATTTTGGCCGAAAAAGTCAGGTTTCTGAAAACTGATCCGAAGGGAGTTGATATAATGTGCGAAGAAATGGAAAAAATGATAGACGAAGTCGAAAAAAGGACGACATACATAAACAATCTCGAAGCTATCAGACATATAATGGAGGGGCTGAAATTCACCGCACAGCAGGCAATGGATCTTTTAAAAATCCCGGCGGCAGAACAGGAGAAGTATATTGCAAAATTATGATGACTAACAATACGGAAGTGCTGAAAAAAGCAGATGAGCTGGACAGGATGAGGGCGAAATTTCGCCTTTTGACTGACCTCAAAGGTGTTGAAGATGAATCCGATAGAAACGGCTGGATTGAGGAGGAAGAGCTTGAGAAGGAGTTGGAAGCTGGCTGGCAGTCATATGAGGAATAACAGGGCGCCAAAGCGCCCTGTTACATTTTTGCCAAAATCCTCTTGAAAAGATTGAAAAAATGAAACAATAGTGCTACAATTTAGTGGATTATCAAATTCCATGGCTTGAGAAGGGTGTGAAGGATTTGGAAGAGACCAAAGAAGCGTTTGAGGCTAAAAAAGAAGTAAAAACGATCACCAGCCAGGCTGTCGAAAAAGAACTTGACCGAATGCGTTATCAGAGGCGGTTCGCGCTGACGATGCGGAGCACGATCTTCACGCTCGTCGTCGTGGCGGCCATCGCAATCCTGGTCGCGGTCCTGGTTATGCCGGTGCTCCGCATCTACGGCAGATCCATGAACGACACGCTGGATGAAGGCGATATTGTGGTATCCGTAAAGACGGGCACATTTGAGACGGGCGATGTTATTGCATTTTACTACAATAACAAGATCCTTGTGAAGCGCGTGATCGGCCAGTCGGGCGACTGGATCGACATAGATACCGACGGAAACGTCTACGTCAACAACGTGCTGGTCGAGGAGCCGTTCCTCAAAGAGAAGGCTTTCGGCGACTGCAACATCACACTGCCGTATCAGGTCCCTGATGAGCGTATCTTCGTCATGGGGGACAACCGGGTCTCCTCGGTGGATTCCCGCAACACGGCGGTCGGCTGCGTTGCGGAGGAGCAGGTGGTCGGGAAGATCGTATTCCGGGTCTGGCCGCTCTCGAAGATTGGATCGTTATAATCTCTTGTTATTCTTATAAGCACAGTGACTCACTTTAGGCGAGGCTGACCGATTATTAAGCGAAAGGCTTTGTTCTGGTTTTCCGAAGACGTATGACTTAATAGTTAAATACGTTGGTCTGATGCACACAATCCTGCAAAACAGGTACGCAGTATGAATTGCTGTGTACCTGTTTTTTTGGAGGAAGATGACAAATGATGTGCTCAAATTATTATGAAATTATATATTTATTTCCGTATTGATATTGATAAATTGTAAAAAGAGTGTTATTATTTACATGAGCTTTACCCTAAAAGTGTACACTATGGACAACATAGAATTGACATTCAAAGGTGCTTAAACAGATTTTAGCTGTTGCGGGTGAGGCAGAGGGTCGTTATTGTTACACGGTTCTACTGAAATTTTTAGCAGCGAGGTGAAAATATATGGAATGGCTGTTCAAGAAGGCGGAGGAATTCTTAAGGAGGCATAAGTTCATCCGGCGCTGGAGAAAAGTACTGGCGGTCATGATGGCGATGGTCGTATTCATGTCGACATACGCCATGGTGCTGCCGGCAATCACGCTGGAGACCGGCGAAGGCGCGGAGATCGGCCTGTTCGCGGACTCATCCGGCGACGAGAGCGTACCGGACGGAAGCACCGTGACGGACAGTATCCCCGAAGCGGGAGCCGAAGGCGCGGCACTCACAACGGAGACAGCGGTGATAGAAGATACTGCTCCGGCTGAGACTGCACCGGTGGAAAATGTGTCGACGGAGAATGCTCCTGCAGAGAACACCCCGGCGGAACCCGAAGCGGCAGAGACCGCTCCGACAGAAGCTGCTCCGACAGAAGCTGCTCCGACGGAAGCCGTTCCGACAGAAGCTGCTCCCACAGCTACAGAGACTCCTGCACCTCAGGTGGAGGAGGTTTCGGCGACTCCGGAGGAACCGAAATACCTCGACAATGAGAAGCTTGTATTTGAAAACAACAGCATCAAGCTGACCCTGACCGTCCCGGCCGCCGCGAAGGTGGTCAAGGGCGCATCTCTCGATGTCCGCGAGATCGGCCAGCCTTTCGCAAATGACGGCCTCGATGAGAACGGCCGCAAAAATGAATACCTCTCCTATCTCGCCGCTGCAGAAACAGCCCTGAACCTCACAGCGGAAGAGATTACCTATATTGAAAAGAACATCGTGAACACTCCGGCCGCGGAGCTTCCGTGGGCGCGGTTCTTTGCCATTTCCATCAAGAACGCAGACGGCGCGATCGCTCCGGCCTGCGCACTTCCCGTTGAGATTATTTATAAGAATACTGCCGAGACCGCCGCTGACGGTCTTAAAGTCATGTGCCTGCTTCCGAACGGCACCATGACGGTGATCGGTTCCGAGACGAAGGTCGCTACGGCGGCCCAGACCCCGATCGCCCTTCTTTCCGCTGCTGACAGCAATTTCGATATCACAAGCAAATTCGTTGATGCCGGAACTCTGACCTTCGGTACGTTTGCGGTCCAGGTCTCCGAGGTCGATGCCGCGATCGAGAAGGAGAAGGAGGAGGCCGCAAAGGCAGCGGCTGAGGCAGCAAAGGCGGAGTCTGCTCCGACTTCTGATGCTTCCGCGGCAGAGTCTGTCGAATCGATCCCGACGGATGAGTCTGCAGCGGAGTCCGCGGACGAATCTCAGGAAGAATCTCTCCCGGCAGATGAGTCCCTCGAAGAGTCTCTCCCTGCAGATGAATCCACAGATGAATCCCTGGATGAGTCTCTCCCGGCAGAAGAGTCCGCAGATGAATCCCTGGATGAGTCTCTCCCGGAAGAGGCAGAGGACGAGTCCCTCGCCGAAGAGGCGGAGAAGGCCGAGGATGAGACTGAAGCTGAGGAAGAGTCCAAGGCTGATGACAAGGCGACAAAGACCCTTGTGACCAAGGGCGCTGATTATACGGTTACCATGACCTACACGGCGGATGCCAAGATCCCGGCCGGGGCGATTCTTTCGGCTAAAGAGATCCTGCCGACGGCGTACAATTATAAAGGCTATATGAACAAGGCTGTTGATGCGCTCGGGCTTTCCGAGGATGAGGCTGCCTATGCGCGTGCGCGTTTCTTCGATATTAAAATCATGCTCGGAACGGCCGAAGTGATCCCGGAGGCACCAGTGCGCGTTGACATCGAGTATACGAAACCGCAGGAGCTCGCTTCCGCAGAGAACATGAAGGCGGTCCACTTTGGCAATGAAGGCCCGGAGGAGGTTGCAATCGCGGACGTGACGACGGATGCAGCGACGGCAGAGGTCAGCGGCGTTGCATTTGAGGCGGCGGGATTCTCGGTTTACGGATTCCTCTATACGGTTGATTTCACCTATGACGGATATACGTATTCTATCGACGGGGAGCATGAGATCACACTTGCCGCTCTCTTTGAGGCGCTCGGGATTCAGGCTGATATCAGGAATGTTGAGAGCGTAAGCGTAGAACTTATAGCACAGAAAGACGAAAACGTTGATGCCGGGGAGTTCTATGTCAAAAAGGGTCTGCTTTCCGGGTGGGTCCTGAAGAGTGACATGGCATTCCATAATGTCTATGCATTGACGGTTGTGATGAATAACGGGACAAAGTATGTGATTTCGGTTACAGACATCTCCTATGATTTAAGAGATGCTGTCAAATCAGTTACAGTCAGCGGGCTGAGCGGAAGCACATGGACCGTGAAAAAAGATGAAGTGTATACGGTTAATCTTGAGTTCGAGGAAACGCCCAGTGTTGTCCAGTTCCCGACAACCTCCAACACGTTAACATATACCCTGCCGAATAACTTCAAGCCGCTCGACAATATTACCGACAAGCCGATGACGCTTACGTATACCGAAAAGAGCGTGTCCCATACGCTCACGGGCTGCACATTTACTGCGAACGCAAATGGAACGGTAACTGTTACACTGACGGATGAAGCAAAAGAGAAGTTATCCGAATCCGGTGACGGCCACTTCAGAATCGATATCAGCGGATACTTTACAGAATCGAATGACCACACGGATTTCGGCGGCGGAAATGTAAAGGATATAACCGTTGATGATACAAAAGATGTCACTGTCACTAAGAACGGTAAGTTCAATGCTGCAACAAACCAGGTCGATTATACTGTGACTGTAAAGGCTGAGGGAAGCCTTACGAATGTTAACGTTAAAGACGTTGTCACCGGAACTGCTCTGAAAATAGATACGAACTCCGTGCAGATCAGCGGAAACTCATCAACGCCTACCGGTTCGGCCGGTGAAAAGGGGTTTAACTACACATTCCCGTCGATGAAGCACGGCGAAACGATTACAATTACCTACTCGGCCAATGTGGACTGGGATGTGATCGGAACCGGCACCGGAGAAGTCGAACAGACCGGCAACAACGTCAGTGTTAAGCCGCAAGAAATTCCTGAAACGAAAACGGTCGAGAATAATGTCGCGCATGAGATCAAGTATAACGCGATATCCAAATCGACGACCGGTGCACAGGATACAGCTGACCCGGATACAAAGCTTATCCCCTGGACAATCACAATAAACTCCCAGGGGCTTAAGGATATGCAGAATACTACGCTCACGGATACTATATACTCCGGCTCTCCGGTCAAGTACGTCGGGGATGGTATTTATGTGCAGAAATATCAGGTAAACAATGATGGCAGTACGACAGCTCTCGGTGGTCGGACTTTAGTGACTTGGGGGACCTTGGGAATCGATCCGGATACTGCAAAAACCTGGTCCTATAAAATCACAGACAGCGGAAAGTATATGTATGTGATCACATATGACACTGAAGTTGATGTTACAGGTAATAATGGCAACACAACGGTCACTAATATCGGAACAGATGATAAGGGCGGTTATGGTCAAGATGGCGCTACTGTAGGACCGGGTTCCTCGAGGATAGGCGTCACGAAAACGTTTGAAGAGGACCAGTCCAGCAAAAAAGAGATGGCCTGGACCGTGACGATGGATGTTCCGGCGGGCGGCCTTAACAAGGCAATCCTCGTAGATACGCTTCCTACAAACGGAACCTATACGGATACGCTGATTGAGGATTCTCTTAACGTCGAAGGTCGTACCGGCGGCGAGACATATACCCTGACGCCGGGGAAGGGAAAGTTCACACTTACTTTCTATAAAGATGCGGACATGACAGATCCGGGACTGATCGGAACCGGTCAGGCACGTCAGATAACTGTTACCTTCAAAACCAAGGTTGATGAAAGCTGGGTTGCGTTAGACAGAAACGCCGGTCATCAGAACAACGTGGAATACAAGGGTGACAATGCGAGTGTCACTGATAATGATGTCGGCAGGATAAAGCCAACAGGAATTGAGAAAACTGCTAAAGGTTACAAGACTATAAAGATCAATGGTGAACCGGCGGTGGTTTTTGAATATACGCTTGACCTCTTTGGAGTCACAGAGACGGACATTACTAACGGTCTCTCTTTCACCGACGATTATGATGAGAACTATCTTGATTTCCTGAATATCGGAGACGGAAGAACATACGAGGGGATTGACACCTGGTGGACTCAGGTCTTCCAGAACGGGTATAACGGAGGAGAACATAAAGAAACAAAGTTTGTCCCCCAAAAGCAGGATGGAAAACTGGTCTTTAATATCACCAACAACGATCTGCCTCGAGACAACGGAAATCTCTATCCGCAGTACCAGATATGCTATTATCTGGTTGCCCTCGACAGCACAAAGCTCCTTAATGATTCGTTAAAGGAGAGTGACCGTACGCTTACGATTGCGAACTCCGCAAAGTGGGGAGAATCTGATTCTGAAGTCACAACGGATTATTCGTATCCGGGCCTTGTAAAAGATAATATTATTCCGACTTCTGTAGATGGAGCAACTTCCGTTTATGATGCAGCCAGTGGTAAAACCGGTTTTAAGATCGTCATTAACCCGGATAAATTAACACTGAATAACGGAAACGTGATGGAACTGGTGGACGAATATACGGACAATCTGTCTGTCGAATATTCCACTATCAACATCACCGTTGAGCCTGCGGAAGGAGTGACCGCGTCAACTGTAACGTATGACTACAAGGGAAATAAGGGTATCTACAAGATTCCCGACCGGTGCAAAGTGACGATTACGTATGATGCTCGTGTTATCGGTACGAATGAAAATGTTCATTACGGCAACAAGGTAACCATGAACGGCTTCACCGATGAGGCGGACGGGACAGCTTGGGTCGGCGGCAGCGGTGAAGGCGGATTCAACGTCTACTCCGTAACCCTGTACAAGTACAGCGCGGGACATATGGAGCAGCCGATTGAAGGCGCAGTCTTCACCATGGTGGATGAACATGGCAACCCGGTGGTATACCCTGAACATGCGACAAATGGGAAAGCCGGACAGCCGATCACATTCCAGACGGAGGAAGACGGTTATGTCGATATCAAGCTGAATGAACAGATAGACGGTATCTCCCTTCAGAAGGGTATCACTTACTACCTCAAGGAGACCTACTCGCCTGCGACGCACGCGATCAACAATACGACGTATCGCTTTACGATTTCCGACAATCCGGATTACAGCAATTATGAATATCATTCCGGTGATATTGTAAAGGTATATGACTGGCCGATCCAGGGCAGGATCGAGATAAAGAAGACGATCGAAGGCCCCTCTGACCTCACGGAAGAAGACAAGGAGAAAATCAAATTTGAGGTCACGGGTATATATGATGACGGTACTCCGGTACAGATGGATGAGTTTGGTTATCCTATATCGAAGAGCGATCTTGCTGCGTTAAAAGATGAGGAGCGTGCCGCCCTTAAGGACTACAAGGTCGAGATCACCTACGCTGATTTTGAAGACGGCAAGTATATCCTTGCTGATCTGGTGGATGGCTCTTATACGGTGAAAGAAACAGCCGAGGAACTGTATGGGTATGGTACGCCTACTGTTTCCAACACCATGTATCAGGTTGATACAGATGGCGTGAGAGTAGATGAAAATGAAGTACAGGGGACAACAGAAGCAGTCGTAACAATCACCAACAAGAGCAAATATGTTGTTGACTATACCAATACCTATCCGGAACCGTCCGGATACCAGCTTAAAATCAAGAAGGTCCATAAGAATAGCGGAAATACCACTGCCCTTTACGGAGCTGTCTTCAAGCTGGAAAAGAAGGTTGAGGGCACATACCAGATCGTGACGGAGAGTTCTGTGGCCGAAGACGGAACCTTCTCGATCCCGTACGCCAATAAGGATACCGGTGTAACATTAAACGGTCTTACTCCGGGAGAATACCGGATCACCGAGATCGAAGCTCCGACCAACTACAAGGTTACCGGTGACGGTATCGTGGAATTTACGATCGCAGATGACGGGACGGTCACGACAACATCCGGAGCCAACATTGCAGAATTTGCGCAGGATATGAACAACGCAGATTCCATAATCGGGACCTACACGATCGACAATGACAACAAACACAGCTACAGCATCACGAAGGCGGATGGCGTCAGTGTTTCGCTGAAGCTCCCCGGAGCAAAATTCGGTGTGTGGGCATCACACTTCCCGGCAACCAACTCGGTAGAGGATGCAATGGCGGAGGATAAGGCGGAAGACGGTGAACCGTTAGTGGAATACGTGACGGATGAAAACGGATTCTTTGAAATAGAAAGGGAGGATTACCCTGATATTTATCAGGATAACACGATCTACTATTTCAAGGAGATCGATCCTCCGTATGGCTACAAGCTCCCCGCTGATCAGGGCCTTAACTATTTCTTCTTCAGCTATAACGGTACACCGCCTACATCTATGAAGCCGGTCAATCTGGGCACATCATCCCGTTCACAGACGATCACGAATGATGTGGAAGATCTGAAGGTTACAAAGCTCTGGAAATCGCTGACAGGTCAGGATATCCAGAAAGATGATATCGACGTAGACTCAGTGGAATTCGTGGTGTACAGGACCGCCGTAGAGAAGGATGCAAACGGTGATGTTGTCTCGACGTCAGAGGAGACACGTTATCCGGACAACCATACGGTTTATACAATCGAATATGATAATGGCTGGAAGCCGGTGACGATCCCGAATGCTCCGTCCGTGGGTAAGGCTGAAAATGGCAACGTTATCGAATACACATATCGTGTGGAAGAAACGGTCCCCGCCGGATTTGAGCTGGGTACCTACAAAACGGAGAAAGATGGCCGCGCAATCACTCTGACCAATACTCCGGAGACGATGGAGATCACGGTAAAGAAGAAGTGGGAACTTCCATCGTTTATGGATGCGAACCAGTCGGATGCGAAGATCAGCTACAGGATTTACCGTGAACCGCTTGCAGGCGAACAGGGAGATCCGAATAACCATGGCTGGGTCTTGATTAGCTATTTCGAGAACAATCAGGAACACTGGCTTACAAAGGATAATGAGTGGACCCAGACATTTAAGGTTCAGAAGGGCTACACCTACCATATTGTAGAGACCCAGGTCAAGCCTGATAGTTGGAAAAAGGATTCGTTCGAGATAACATACTCCGTAGATGGGATTCCTGTCCAGGATGGTACGATATCCGAAACCGGAACGGTTGAGATCACGAATACTTACGATGAGCCGTATCTTGAATTGCTAAAGGACTGGCAGGCCACCAGTGATCATTATGATCTCGCTGCTTACCTTAATATTTATCGCCGCAATGTGACACAGGGTACTGATTGGGAGCTCTGGTACGGTGAAAATCAAACCCCGAACAATGCTAAGCTGGATCAGTATAACCATTGGTATCTCCGCTTTGAGGGAGAAGAAGATCACGACAATACCAAGGGCCTGTATACAAATGGCGACACATATGAATATTATGTGGAAGAGTATAAGGTAGTAGGCGGCAGTACGGGTTGGAACGACACTCATAATAACTATTACATCACGTACTCTGCCAACAGGTCCGAGCCGCTAACCGGAAACGGAATGATTACCATTACAAACTCGGATAAGTATGATGGTGAGCTTAACGTTGATAAGGTGTGGAAGGACTCTCTCGGGGGAACTCTTGCAGAGTCGAAGGTTCCCAATAAGGTAGAGGTGATTCTGCAGAAGGCTGAGGCTTCTTATAAAGATGTTAATACCGTTAAATTTACAGTCGTTCTGATAAATGGCAATCGAAAGACGATAAATGCTATTGTACCGAATAACGAAAACGTAACCTTCAAATTCGGTGCGGCCAACTTTAATGGTGAAGATGGGTGGATTGTAACAGGTACCGATGCCGTGGTAACCGGCGGTAAGTATGATCCTTATCGTGAATTGACGGTATCGAGTGTTACTGAACCGATGGAGATCACTGTTACGCAGAACGGCGGAAGTGCATGGGGCGAAATAAATGAGCTGACTGTCCAAAATGTTTTCAATCTGGAAATAGAAGACCTGGAAGATGGAGCATTCGCAGACGTTGAAGGTTCAGAAGCGACACTGACCAAACCCAATTGGCATTATACCTGGGAGAACCTCCCGACAGAAGCACCCGGAGATAAGATTTATGTCTACAGGGTCCGAGAAGTCTCTATTGACGGAAAAACTCCTGAAAAAGCGGGCTTTATCGGCACCCAGACCGATCCGGTACAGAATGGAACGGTCACTCTGACAAATACGGAGATCCCGAAGGGGTCGCTGAAGATCACCAAGAATGTCACGGCCGGCGCAATAACGCCGGTGGGCAGCAGGGCAGATGGCAGCTATGTCTTCAGAGTTTATGACAGTAATGAGACTCTTGTGAAAACGGTTGTTATAACAATCGAGGGCGGAGTCTCCAAGACTGTCGAGGTGGAAGACCTGCCGGTAGGGACATATACTGTCAGAGAGACATCGTCTTCCAATCCGGCCGTAGCAATTGATTCAACGAATCATGTGGTTACAGTTACCGCCAATAAAGAAGGTGCGGAAGTACTTCCGGATGGCATTGCAACTATAACGAATGATTATCATGCGTCGGGAAGTGTGTCCTTCGATGCGAAGAAAATCTTTACAGATCACACCTTAACCGGCGGAGAGTTTACATTCACCCTGAAAGAGTGCACGGACAGTACTTTTGAAACAGTAAAGACAGGAGGCGCGGAACAGGAAAAAACAAACGACAAAGACGGGAATGTCGCATTTGACGATATCAACTACACGTTATCCGATGCCGGAGCGGATTCAAGCAGCCCGAAATATTACTACTATATGATTGCGGAGACTAAGGGCAACGATCCGAAGATCGTCTATGACGAAACGAAGTACAAGGTGACCGTGGCTGTGTATGATAAGGGTGACGGAAGCCTTGAAGTACAGAAAACGGTCGACCCCGCAACTGCGCCGACAGGCTATGACGCCCAGTTTACGAATGAGGAAGTGCTGTACGGATCGCTCAAACTCAGGAAATCCGTGACCGTCAACAGTGTTGCCCCGACAACCGAAAATGCCTCCATGACAGATGGAACGTATGAATTCACGATCACGAACACTGCAAACAGTGAGGATATTCATACCGTAAAGATTACATTTGAGCACGGCACTGCGGTCAGCTACCAGATTGACACAGATGCCCCTCACACTGTAACAGGCACAGGAAACAGCTGGGAAGTTGAGGTCCCGGATCTTGAGGCAGGGACATATACCATTGTCGAGACCACGCCAAAGAATGGGACCACGCTTGAATCGACCTCCGGAGGCACAAGCATAACAGACAACGTTATTACGGTAACTGTTACAGCAGGCAAGGATGGCTCGCAGATCGAAGAGGCCGAGATCGGTAAATTTACCAATAATATCGATACGACGGACTTTGAGTTTGATAAGGTCTGGACGATCGGCGGAACAGCTGCCCACAAGAGCTGGCCGACGGACGTCAGCGAGATCATCGTTACGATCAAACGGACACCGACCGGAACAGATGCAGACCAGCAGACAGCACAGAACCTGGTGCTTAGCCTGTCGGACAACGGAAATTCGATCGCAAAGGATGACACTGATGCGGGAGAATTCACAGAAACTCTTGGATTGACGGCGGCAACAGAGGGAAGCGGCGACAGCATCACATACAGTTATAAGATCACAGGCCTTGCAAGCGTATGGGCGAAGACGGTCGGCGAGACAACTTATACAGGCGGATGGGAATATACCGTAACGGAAACACAGGTCCCTGGGTATAACGCTCCGATCTATAAGAATGCAGAGGGAACAGCCAATGCCGGCGACTCTCAGTCCAGCGGATGCACGATCGTGAACGATGCGATAACCGCAGAGCTTCCCGAGACCGGCGGCCCCGGCACACTAATCTACTCAATGCTCGGCATGATGCTCATCGCATTTGCCGGCACAGCATACATGATTCTCCTGCGCAGGCGCAGAGCCTCGCTGAAGGGAGGTGGTAACCTAAGATGACGGAGAGAAGCATCAGACTCCCTGCCATCCGGGGTGAACCCTCCGGAAGAGGACACCCTGAGGAATGGAACGGCACCGCGGTGAGCGGGCGGCTCCCATTCCCCGGGACCGTTCCGCAGGAGGCCGGTAAAGGAGGTACTTGCCTTTACAGAGGATGCTGAAGGGGGAACGAAAATGCGTGGGCGAAGCAAAGCTCCCGATGAGGGGCGGCGCGGTATTGTAACTGTTAACTTTCACAATTAATGAGATGCACTAAGGTGCACAACCCAAAAATTGGAGGAAAAAAATGAAGTTATTTAAGAAACTTGCAGCCGCATTAGTGGCAACGATGCTCGTGATGGCAATGGTCGGTACATCTGCATTTGCGGCGACGGTCAAGAACTCCGGGACAACACCGGTCGATATCACTTCCCATACGTTCAAGGCTTATCCGGTCTTCACCGGTACTCAGGGATCCGGAAGCACGCTGTCCGATATCGAGTGGGCAAACGGCTTCGATAAGGATGGCTTTGTCACGGACCTTGCTGAGGCATTCCCGCAGAAGGGTTTTGTCACGACGAAGAGCCCCTCTGAGATCGCTGATATAATCGGAACCTTCGCAAGTTTTTCGGAAGACGCTGAGAAGGTCGCTCAGATCGCCTATAAGCATAAAGGGGCAACAGGTGTGGAACTTACAGTCGGGACTACCGATATGGCCGCCGGTTATTACCTTGTTGTCGATGAGACAGTTGTTGACGGAAAAGATGATGTTGCCAACGCAGCTCTCCTTCAGGTCACTGACACGATCACAATCACTGTAAAGACCGACAAGCCGAGCGTTGAGAAGAAGGTCATTGAGAACGTCAAGTATGCTACGAGCGGAACGGGCGCCCTGAACTACAATAGCGGCAGCTACCTTGTCAAGCATGAGAACGACACCGCTGACTACAACATCGGCGATGATGTCCCGTTCAGACTTCACTCGGTCGCCCCGGATATGAGCGACTATGTCGGCCCCTATGTCTATATCTTCCATGATACGATGGCCGCAAGCTTAACGTATAATGATGATGCCAAGCTCTATGTCAACGGTGCAGAGGTTCCTTCCGGCAAATACGAAGTAACTGCCTCTGGTCAGGAACTTACCGTGAAGATCCCGAAGCTTCAAGATATCGCGGAAAAGGGCGACCTTGTCACGGTCGAGTTTACCGCAGAGCTGAACAAGAACGCATACATCGGCAGAGAGGCTGATGGTTCCGGAACCGGCAACGTCAATAAGGTCTACCTCGAGTACAGCAACCAGCCGAACTACGAAGGCTCCGGCACAAAGACCGGCAAGACTCCGGAAGATAAGGTCATCGTCTTCACATACAAGCTCGATGTGAACAAGGTTGACCCGAGCGGCACGCTCCTTGACGGCGCGAAGTTCAAATTCTACAAGCTGAGCGGATCGACTCCGGTCTATGTCACGGTTGACGGTGAGAACAAGGTCGACACCTGGACACCGAACTCGGGCACGGCTACAGAGTTTGTCTCTGCATCCGGTACGTTCGGCATTGTCGGTCTTGATGATGGCATCTACTATCTTGTTGAAACAGAGGCACCGGCGAACTACAACAAGCTTCCGGCTCCGATCGAGGTCGTCATCACGGCTGATACAACCAATGGACAGGAAGGGAATGCTGCAGTCAATGAACTGACAGAGCTCTTCGTTACTGCAGACGGCGAGTCCGGAACAACCTCCAGCGGAACGGACATGGCTCTTTCCTTTGATGTTGAGAACAAGGCAGGCACGATCCTTCCGTCGACCGGCGGCATCGGCACCACGATCTTCTACGTCCTCGGTGCGATCCTCGTCCTTGGCGGCGGTGTCCTCCTGGTCACCAGAAGACGCATGGCAGCATAATTAATCTCTATCGCTTAAAGCTGATTCTTAAATGAAAATCCGGCATATGGCGCTATCGCGTTGTATGCCGGATTTTTCTTTTGTTCAAATTTCCTTAAGAGAGAGAGGGGAAAGCCCTGAATCGTTGACTTTTTTCTTGCAATGGGCTATTATGACAGGAAGAATAATTATGAGAGGCAGAATGATATCCATGAGCGATGAAGCAATCCAGGTGACAGAAATGAAACCGACAAAAAAAGGGTGGGCGTTTCCGGCAGAACAGGCGGCATTTGCTGTGCCGGCCTTCATGTACATCATCATGCCCGTCGTGGACATGGTGCAGTCCCTGTATGCGATTAAGACCGGCAGCTATCACTGGGATGTGTTCGGCTTCATTCCGAAGCTGCCGCTATTCCTCCTGCTCTTTGTCGTGATCGATTTCGGATCGAAGGTGGCGGAGAAGAAGTCACTTAGGGCAGTGACGGGAGATATACTTGCAAGGACGAAGACATTTCAGACGACGCTTCTTATTTTCGTGATGTTTTTGGGACTCACACTGATGTCCATCGCGGTCAACGGATTCACGGACTATGCTTTGCACGGGCACTACTACACACAGATGTCCATGTGGACTTACATCGGAAACATCTGCCTGTACTTCTTTGTGAGCAGCCTCGTGAGCGATAAGCGGGTGAAGTCTTTCCTTGTCGGTACCTGCGTCGCGGGTGCGTGTGTCTACTCGGTGTTTGCAATCTGGTTGCTCCGCGTCTCGGGAAATACGAAAGCGGGGATGACGGGATCATTTTATAACCGGAACCACTTCGGATACTATGCGGCGGTCGCGTGCGGCCTTGCCTGTGCCCTGTTTGTCGCAAAAATCCCGGAATTCAGGAAGGGAATCCGCGAGAAGCTGCTGGTTATCCTCCTGGGAGGCGCTGCGTTCCTGCTCTCCTACACTCTCGCGGTCGTCAATACGCTGGGCGCATGGATCGCCGTACTGTTTGTACATTTTTTCCTGTTTGCGGTCTATAAGATAAAGGACGGGAAGTGGAACTTTCATGTGCTCATCTCTCTGGGGGTCTTTGTGCTGGCAACACTCATTGCCTCAATCTGGCATAAGGCCCTGTTCACCAGTATCTTAAAGACAATCTTTGACCTGAAGAATATTCTTGAGGGCGCCGACGATGCAGATAAAGCGGGCTCGGGCCGCTGGCTCATCTGGAAGCTGACGGTGCGGCACATTATCGACCGGCCGCTCTTCGGAAACGGTATCGAAGGTCTGCTCGCGAAGATCACGCTGGAGGGATCCTCCACGGGGTCGCCGCACAATGAGTATCTCGAGTATATGGGCTTCTTTGGCGTCCCGGCAGGTCTTGCCTATATTACCGGCTGTGTCTCGGTGTTCTTACACGGCCAGAAGTACAAGAAGGAGCTCAACGCGGTGACGCTGGTGTGCCTGGCGGGTGCATTTGCGTATCTCGTGTCGGCCTTTTTCGGTGTCTGCTTCTACTACACCTGCACGTATCCGTTCATTTTCCTGGGGCTGGGCCTCAATTTTGCGGCGGAGGATCAGCCGGCGGTGCCGGTTATAGCTGCGCCGGAGGGAGACGCGGCTGAGGGCGAGGCGGCTGAGGCTGTGGTGCCTGAGGATGTTGGGCCGGAGGAGGAGACGCCTGAGGGCGAGGAACCTCTTGAAGAGGCGCATGATGATGTGCCCGAGGCGGATGAGACAGAGAAAACTGAAGAATGAAATGGAAAAGCGCGGGCTGCGGCCCGCGCTTTTCCTATCGCTCATTCGTGTTTTGCGGTGATGTTAACAGGTTCGTTAAAGCGAACGGTGTTTTATGGATGCAATAAACGGCAGATAAAGTGCAGTTTACATATTGAAATAATGTAAAATCAATGTTAAGATAGAGATGAATACCGACATATAATGCCGAACAAGTGAGAAGGGAAGGCAATTAAAGATATAGAATAATAATTGTTTGAATATAAACAGAATATCGACGCGATTTCTCTCGCTTTACGCAGCAAGGAGATGAGCTTATGGAACGGATAATCATGATGGCTGAAGAGTTTCTTAGAAGGCACAAATTCATCCGTCGATGGAGAAAAGTGCTCGCTGTAATGATGGCAATGGTTGTGTTCATGTCGACATACTCCATGATTTTGCCTGCGATTACCATGGAACCCGGTGACGGACCGGAAATCGGTCTTTTTGCGGATACCTCAGTGGAAGAGAGCGCGCCTGACATCAGCACCGTGACGGACAGCATTCCGGAAGCGGGCGCTGAGGGTGAAAACCTGACGGCCGAGACAGCCTCTCTCCCGGAGACTGAGCCTGATGAACCTGCTTCTTCGGAAGCCGGTTTGATTCCTGCTGTCCCGGCAGAGGATAACCCGGTAGATGCTGCGCCGCAGGAGGCTGCCCCGGCAGAGCCGGCGGCTTCTGAGCCGGTTCCGGCGGAGTCCCCACCTGCGGAGGCTGTTCCTGAAGAGTCTCCACCGGCTGAGATCCCTTCGGCGGAGTCCCCACCAGCGGAGCCTCCACCTGTGGAGATCGTTCCTGCGGAGTCCCCACCGGCAGAGACTGCTCCGGAGACCCCTCCGACCCAGGCTGCTGCCACAGCAGCTTCTCAACCTGCGCCCAAGGCGGAGGAGATTACGCCTGCTCCGGAGGAACCGGAGTATCTTGAGAACGAGAAAATTATTTTTGAAGACGGAAGCATGAAGCTTACCCTGACCGTCCCGGCTGCCGCGAGGGTGGCAAAGGACGCGTCTCTTTCTGTCCGGGAGATCGGGCAGCCTTTCGCAAATGACGGCCTCGATGAGAACGGCCGCAAAAATGAATACCTCTCGTATCTTGCCGCCGCGGAAACCTCTCTCTCCCTCACGGCGGAAGAAATCACTTACGTTGAAAAAAATATCGTGAACACCCCGGATGCGGAGCTTCCGTGGGCACGGTTCTTTGTCATTTCCATCAAAAATGCAGACGGAGCGATCACTCCGGCCTGCGTACTTCCCGTTGAGATCATTTATAAGAACACCGCTGAGACCGCCGCCGACGGGCTTAAAGTTGTGTGCCTGCTTCCGAACGGAACCATGACGAAGGTCGGATCCGAGACAAAGGTTGCTGCGGCAGCTCATCTTTCCGCGGCGGACAGCAATTTCGATATCACAAGCAAATTTACGGATGTCGGGATGCTGACCTTCGGTACATTTGCGGTAGAGGCCTCCGAGATCGACGCTGCAATCGAGAAGGAGAAGGAGGAGGCCGCGAAGGCGGCTGCCGAGGCTGCGAAGGCGGAATCTGCCCCCATAGAGAGCGTTTCGGAGACAGAACCGGTTTCGGAGGAGTCTGTTCCGGCGGATGCTACCACAGTGGAAAATGTGGATGAGTCCCTCCCGGCGGATGCTTCTACGGCAGAAACCGTGGATGAGTCCCTCCCGGCGGATGCTTCTACAGCAGAAACCGTGGATGAGTCCCTACCGAAAGAACCGGAAGACGAATCTCCTGCTGAATCCGTCCCGGCTGAGCCCGAAGACGAGTCCGTCCTGACAGAGCCCGAAGACGAGTCTCTTCCGGAGGAAGATGAATCTGTCTCCGAGTCCATAGCCGAAGAGGCGGAGACGACAGAGGAGGAGAAGACTGAGGAGACCAAACCGGAGGATAAGCCGGAAGATGTCGATAAGGAGACCCGGACCCTGGTTACAAAGGGGCCGGATTACACGGTCACCATGACCTACACGGCAGACGCGGAGATCCCGGCCGGGGCGAAGCTGTCAGCGAAGGAGATCCTGCCGACGGCGTATAACTATAAGGGATATATGAATGATGCGGTCGATGCTCTCGGGCTTTCAGAGACGGAGGCGGCCTGCGCCCGTGCGCGCTTCTTCGACATTAAGATCATGCTCGGGACGTCCGAAATCACTCCGGCGGCACCGGTGCGTGTAGATATCGAGTACACCGCTCCGCAGAAGCTGGCCTCCGCAGAGAATGTGAAGGCGGTTCATTTTGGAAAGGAAGGCCCGCAGGAAGTCGCGATCTCCGACGTGACAACCGACAAGGAGACGGCTGAGGTCAGCGGCGTTGCATTTGAGACAGGGTCCTTCTCTGTTTACGGCGTGGTGTATACGATTGATTTCACCTACGATGGCTACACATTCTCGATCGAGGGCGGCTCTGATATCTGGCTGTCGGAGATCATTGAGATTCTCGGGCTTGGAATAGACGTCAGGGATGTTGCGGGTGTCATTTTCTCGGATACGAGTCTTGTCAGCGTGGAAAAGATCTGGTTCGGGCTCGGGAATGACTGGATCCTGAAGAGCCTTAACCCGTTCACCACGGAGGAGACACTTACGATTTTCATGGCGGACGGGACAAAGTTTGTCATTTCCGTCCATGACCTTCAGTACACGACCAGCCTGAACGATGTCCTGACGGGTCTTACGATCTCAGGCGCCGAGTGGGATGCGGCAAACAACCGCTACGTGGTCAAGAACGGCAAAAATTACTGTATCACCCTGACATTCCAGGAAGGCGAGGCGGCCGGCCAGTATCAGTTCTCCAATGACGGCTGGATGACGCTTACACTTCCTGATGGTATAACCTTCAAGGCAGAGGGGGCGACGTTCCCAATCACGGTCAATGAGGCAGGTGAGCATTTCACGATCAGCGGCAACCAGCTCGAAACCGTCGGAGATACGATCAGAGTGAAGCTGAACAGCTCTGATCCGAATTATCAGAAGCTGAAAGATATCACGACGGCGACATTTTCGATTGATGTGAACGGTGAGTTTGACTCCTCCCACAGTGAGTACACGATCGACGGGAAGACGGATACCAAGGTCAAGGTTGATTCCTCGAATGATGTCACGATTCAGAAGGCCGGTGCGCTCACTGACTGGAACAGCAGTGAAGATGCGGCGGTTGTGACGTACACGTTAAAAGTTACCTCGAACGGTACGAACAATAATGTTGTGATAAATGATGCTATCAGCGGGGAGGTAATTTCCTACAACGGCGATGCGGCAGTGAAAAATGAAGCCACCGGCGAAACCGTGAACTGGCCTGTGACTTCAAGCTCTCCGTCCGGGTTTACAATGACAACCGGAGAGATGAAGGACGGCGAGACGTATGTCATCACCTACACCGCAAATATCGATAAGAGCAAGCTTAATGCGGAGAACGGATCGTTTGCGCTCGATTCCGATTCGAAAAATACCGTCACCTGGGACGGTGATCATCCGTCGACCTATGATCTCGGGCATGTTGTCTCCGCACCCGGCATCAGCAAAGGTGCCGGAGCTGTGACGGCAAACGGCAATAACAGAACGATCCCGTGGACGATCACGGCCTACAGCGATTACGGTACTGCCAACCAGCTCAGGTCGGTGAAGGATACCATCAAGACGGAAGGGATGCATTATGCGGGCGATTATGTGACCGTAAAGGTCTACGATGCGGTTACAAATGCACCGGTAGACACGAAGCAGATCCCCTGGGGAAGTCTGGGCGTGGACAAAAATACAGCCGGGGGCTTTATGCTGGATATCATTGACAAGGTAGGAGATAATGCCGGAAAGAAGTATAAGTACGAGATCTCCTATACAACGTCCTACGATGCCGGCAGCCTGACAGAGTATATCAATGTTAAAAACGGCTATGAAGATAACCGGGATCATGAGGGCGAGGGCTCTGCGCAGATCGGTCCGAACCCGGAGAACCAGATGGGGCTTGGGAAGACCAAGGAGAGCGTGACAACAGCTGACGGCAAGACCATTGTGACCTGGCATTTAACGGTCACGGTGCCGAAGGCAGGTCTGACGGCCGCCCAGGCGAAGCTGGTGGATACGCTGCCCAAGCTGAACGCTTATCAGGATACCTATGTCGAAGGGAGCTTCAGGGTTGTTAGCGGCCTTCAGGCGGGTGAGACGGCGGTAATCAATACTGCTGAGTCGACCGAGGGGAGCCTGGTGATCAATTTCACCAAAGACGGCACGGAACTCGGCCTCAACAGTTCGTCTGACCAGCGCACCGTCGTGCTTGAGCTGCAGACACTTTGTGACGCGAACTGGCTTGCGGATGCGATTGAGGACAAGGCTGACCCCACGCACACCAATAACGCCACGTTTAACTACATACCCGCGTCGGCCAGCTACACACCTGAACAGATTAAGATCTTTAAGAACGGCAGCCAGAACGGCACCACGGACAGTGGACTCCCGAAATTCAGCTATACACTCACATTGAGCGTGATCTCGGAGGAGCTGTTTGCCAACGCCGATCCCAGGTATATCCACGAAGACGGAGAGGGAAAGAAGTATATCGAGCTCGTGGATACATTTGACCGCCGTCTCGCCTATGTCGCCGGAAGTGCAAAGATTTCCGGAGGCTATTCGCGATTCAACACAGGAAATGCGGAGACGGAGCTTCCGGCGAACAGAGTTATCTATGACGAGGCTGACCACAAGGTTACCTTCAGGCTCTATCAGGATGAGCTGCCGAAAAATTACGGAACACTGTACTCGTATTACCGGGTCAGCTATGACCTTCAGATCAAGGACAAGGCAACCTACGATGCGCTGCAGGAGCAGGTGGTCGGCTCCGAGGATCACGTTGTCAAGTTCCGCAACACCGTCGAAGGCTTCGGGACGAACAGAAAAACGATCGAGTACGATCCGAAAATCCTCGACAAGTCTCATGCAACGGTTGACGGAAAGCTGCAGTTTACGATCACCGTGAATGAACCCGGGTTGACTCTCTCCGATAACGGCATACTGGTTCTTACGGACAAGATGACCAACCTGTCCGTCCGCTATCAGGATGTCACGATCACCGTCGACGGCAACAAGACCGTCCAGACGACGGATGCGGAAGGAAATCCGGTGACCGCTCCTTATTTTAATATGAAGGGCGATACGATCACCTTCTATATCCCGGACGGGGTGAAGACCACGATTACCTATCTGGCCAAGGCGAAGGGCGAGCCCGACGAAACCGGGCAGATCCATTACCACAACGAGGTTGACATGCTGGGCTTCCACAAGGAAGACGACGGCTATGAAAACTATGTCAGCGACGCGACCGGCTACGGAACCAACTACGGCCTGAATCTCTATAAAGGCGACGGCCTGGTCAACAGCACAGGTCTTGGCGGTGCCGTGTTCAAGCTGTTTGAGGCGGACGAAGTCGATGCGGACGGAAATATTATCAGCGGATCTCCGGTGAAAAATGCCGACGGCTCCGATTACACCGTCACAACGTCTGACGGCAGAGACGGCAGTGCCGTGGGAACCGGCATGATCATGGGTACTGAAAAGCTGGGCTGGAACCTGAAGCCCGAGAAACGGTACTACCTGCTGGAGATTGTCGCGCCTCCGGGATATGCGCTGGACAATACAAAGTACAGCTTTATCATTTCCAAGGACGGCCACGTAAACTATACCCGTTACCCGGTCGTCTCCCCGGACGGAAGCGGCGCGATCGTTCAGCCGTGGACCTACTACAACGGTGATATTGTAACGGTGAAGAACTGGAGAAAGGACGGCGTCCTTACGCTGACCAAGAGCTTTGCCGGTCTCAACACGGAGGAGCCTGATGACGACCAGAAGGCAGCCATCAGCTTTGAGGTCTATAAGCTGAACACGGAAACGGGAGATTACGAGCTTTTCCGCACGATCGTCTTTAACCAGATGGTTAAGAATGAGCAGGGCAAATATACCTACACGATCGGCGATCTGCCGGAAGGCCAGTACAAGGTTGTCGAGCTTGTCGATGACGTAACCTGCAAACAGACTGAATATCAGGTGGTGGATAATGATCCGGAAGGGACGGCAGACAATGGGCCCGACGACCGGACACAGCGCTATGCGACGGTTAAAATTTCCGAGACCGATGTGAAGAATAATACGGAGCATACGGTGGATATTTCCAACACCTATAACGTGCCGTCCGAGTACAAGATCTATAAGTACGGCTCACCGGCCAATGTGGAAGGCGAGACCAGCTTTAAGCTTGAAGGCGCGAAGTTTGCGGTCTATGCGACGGACGGTGCATTTGCGATCACCGGAGAGGCGCTTCGGACCTATGAGACGAACAGCCGGGGCAGGTTCTCGATTCTGCAGACGGATGTGATCGCGGGCGATAAAACTTATGAGTTCCATACCTTGTATGCGGTTAAGGAGACGGAGGCGCCCAAAGGCTTTGAAGTCAACGAGACGGTGTATTACTTCTATTTCCTGGAGGAGGGAGAGGCACCAATAACAACCGGACTTCCGGAGGGCACTGTTCAGATCGGCTTTATGAATTCCGCGATATCGCCGGTTGCAGATGCGCCGTCAATGACTTACATTGAGGCGAAGAAGATGTGGCTGAACGAGCTGCTCGAGGAAGACCAGACGAAGGATACGGAGGTAAAGGTCCGCATCAAACAGACCGCGTTCTACGATAAGGAGGGCAAGGTTGTGGAGCCGGCGCTCTCCGGGTATTACAGTGCGGCGAGCGAGGAGCCGGTTACTGCCGAGAGAGCGACCACTTTCCTGATCAGCAAAGAGTCCGGCAGCTGGAAGCTGACCCAGGATGCGGCTGCAGATGTAAATCTGGTCGACGGAAAGCTTACAAACCTGCCGACGATGACCTTCGATAATCATATGCCGATCTTCTATAAGTATGAGATTGAGGAGATCGTGCCGGAGGGCTATACCGCGTTTTATGATTATGAAGAGCTGGAAAACGGGGGAATCGGCGCAACGGTATCGAACCGTCCGAGCGATGTTGCGGCACTGACAAGAGTGAAGGCCAAAAAGAGATGGTTGGATGCGGATGACAATGATGTGACGGATAAAATGGGATTAAGTGATTCCGTTTCTGTAAATGTATACCGGACGGCCGGAATCATCAGTGCCGGTAAAATTGTGGGCGCGGATGGCACTAAGAAGGATGCGTATAAGCTTTACGCGATACCCATTTATGCTGAAAATAACAATCCGCGGGCCAGAATCAGTACGGCGTTTGTGACGGCGCTGCCCGGTGACACGATAGAAATAACGGCATCGGTGATTAACGGCAGAGGAACATTTGAAGGAACAGGGCGCTATTGGGTCAGAGAAAGCTGGGGTGAAGCAGAGGTGCTTTTCGATTTCTCTGAAGGCAGCAGCGGAACCAAGGCTGCCAGAATCGTTCTGCCGACAGACAGACAGGTCACTAAGATTGAGGTCAGAGACAGCGGCTCGTATCAGTTTGACGTTATAGGAAGGAATGCATCTGCTGACGGGAGAAGTCAGATCCTGAGCGAAGCGGAGGCGGAGAGCATAGGCGGAGCCATTGTCGAAACACTGAATCTCAATGCGGCGAATGGTTGGCAGAACATTTCCAGGGAGTTTCCTACCGGTGACGGACTACATACTGTTTATACCTATTATATCGTGGAAGAAAACGGCAGCACTTTCGGGGCGGAATACACCTTTGCGGGCGATTCGATCCTCGTGACCAACAGGAACACAAAGGTAGAGATAGACAAGACCTGGTTTGGAGCAGACGGGGTCACTGATCTCACGGAGAGCATAACGGATAAAACCGTATCCATGAAGGTGTACCAGAAGGTTTATCCTCCGTCGCGCGGGGAATATACTGGGTTGGGCAGCCTGAATGTATCCGCAGGGGATGATTTCAAATACGGATACCCGGATAACTACGGCAACGATAAACCTTTGACTTCGGCGAATCTTAGCGGTACCTATCAGAATATAAAGGCAGGCTCCGATATCAGGATTACTATTTCGTCAGATGGGAAGTATAATACAGACCCGCAGAAAGATGAAATCAGGATCAACGGACAGGCGGTCACCTTTGATTATGAGAACCGCAATACAGCTCCTTACTATATAAGGACATTGACTCTTGAAAATGTGGAGGAGGATATTGTATTTTCCGGCAGGATAGCGGCGGATCCGTTCCATCCGGTGAGTATTCTGATCGAGGTGCTCAGCGAACCGATTGATCCGGAACTTCTGGCGACACTTGAAGTGGGAGAGGCTTCACTATCGGCAGAGAGCTTTACCTTTGTGCCGAAGGAGCCTTTCAGCGGCAGCGGAATCACGGCATCTGCCGGACAGGAGATGTGGACCGGCTTAATAAACAATCTTCCCGCAGCCGGAACCTATAACGGGCGAAGCGTTGAATATGCGTACTGGTTCGAGGAAATCGTGGGGGAAAATGATTCCTACACGCTTATGGAGAACCTGGATGAGGTAAGTACAGGCGGTGTTGTCAGGCTTAAAAATAAATTAAAGCCCGGCAGTCTTAAGGTGACAAAGGCTGTCGAAGGTGCCGAGGCCGCGGGTACATTCACGATCGGTGTTCAGGACAGTGAGGGAAACTATTACGGAACGGACGGCAAAAATTACGGTCTGACGCCGCATTATGAGACATTTGCGAAGGATGAGGTAAAGACCTGGACAAATCTCACCCCGGGAACCTACACGGTCCTTGAGAAAGATGCCTCTGCGGCCGGCTACGCCTGGACGGTCACCGGAACCGATCCCGTCAGGGTCAACCTAAATGAAACTGCATCTGTGACGGTCACCAACAGCTATTACAAGACGACGGAGTACGCTCCGAAGATCACCAAGGCGCTTAAACTGAATGAGGCGGATGTCCCTGCCGACAAGTGGCCGGCGAAGGGCTTTGAGTTCTACCTGAGCGCTTCGACAGAGAATCCGGAGGGCGCCAAGCTCGGTACCCGCGAGGCGACCGCGACGGCCGCGGCTAAGACGGCGGCGTTCGGGGCGATCACATTTGAGAAACCCGGAGAGTATACCTTCTCGATCGAGGAGGTGCAGCCGGCGGGTACGGTCGACAATGTGAACGACGGCATCGTGTACAGCACCGATGTTGTGACCGTCACGGTGGTGGTCGAGGAAAATGAAGACCACGAGCTGCATGTCGAAAGCGTGAAATACAGTACGGATGAGGCGGCTGTTACAGAGGATGAGGCGATAGGTGAAGTCTCCGGTCTGATTACAAACACGCCGGAAGTGAAGGATTTCGAGTTCACGAAGAAGTGGAAGAATGCAAACGGGACTGACTGGGATGAATGGGTGAAAGATATCACGGTTAAGCTGTATCGGAAAGTTCGCGATACAGATGATGAAGGTTTCGTGAAGACATTCACGCTGAGCGGAGAGAGCGGCACGGAAAACGGTATCAGCTGGACAAGGAGCGGCGATGCAGAGAGCGGGTATACGTTCATTTTCAAGGATCTTGAGAAATACGCCAAAGTGACAGTGGATGCCGGTGCTGACAGTGAGCCGGTTGAAGCAAGCGGATCCTCCGGCACAAGCGGGACGACTCTTGAAACCGAACTCGTGGAGTACATGTACTATGTAGTCGAGGAGAAGGTCAGCGGCTACAAGGATCCGTCCTACGGGGATGGCAGCGGAACGATCATCGTGAACGCAGAGAGTGCCGGCAACGGAGGTTCCATCATCAATACGCCTGAGGATGCGGTCGAGCTTCCGGCGACCGGCGGCGTCGGCACCACGTTCTTCTATATCCTCGGTGCGCTCCTTGTTCTTGGCGCCGGCGCTCTTCTGGCGGCCGGGAGGCGCAGGAGGGTGTGATTGGGGAGCTGCTCTGAAGAAAATTACTCCTCAAAATACCTCCACACCTTAAACCCGTCAATCTCGTCCACCTGCTCCATCCGGGCACTCGGGAAATAGTGCTCCCGGAGATACAGGAGTCGGAACTCGTAGAGGTTGTTGTCGACGACGAGGACATTGTCGTTTACGACCGAGCGGACGAGGGCGTCCGGGTCGAGGCCGTGGGCGAGGAGGTCTTCATTTACCGAAGGGAAGTTCGTCAGGACGCCGCCCAGGTAGCTGTAATTGTCGGTGTAGTAGTCGCAGGGCAGGCGCTTTGTGTGAGGATAATTGTAGAAGATCTTCTGGATCGTGGCGGTGAAGTCAAGGAGATAGTAGTGCTCCCTGTCGGCCTCGATCGTGGCGATGAGGTTCGGTTCGGGGCCGCGGTGGGAGATGTCGAAGGTGTATTTTCCGGCGCCGAAGACGTCGGAGTTGTTGAAGGTCATCTCGGTCCAGTAGCGGTACTCCTCGTCGCTGGCGTAGGTCCAGAACCTGTCCTGCGGGCGGAGGAACTGCTTCGTGAGGAGCATAAGAGCGATCAGAATGAAAATGGCAGCGCGGATCCGTATGGGTTCGCGCTCTTTTTCGGGTTCGACGATGCAGGGAGCCGCGGCGAGCGCGGCGGCCTCGGCGATTAGGACCGCGGAGACCGCGCGGTAGACGGGGCGGCCGAGGATCTCAAGTACGAGGATGAGAGCCGCACCGAGGAGGAGCGTCAGAACCGCGTAGGGGATGTGCTTTCTGCCGTAGATGTAAAATGCAATGATCAGTATAAACCCGGGGATGCAGGCGTAGGCGTGGTATTCCCGGGCGAGAGAGTCTTCGAAGAGAATCTGCGGATTCAGAGTGGTCTCGTTGCGGACCTTGTCCTGGGCCTTCGCGACCGTGTCGAGGACCTCGTCGGTGAATATCTCGCGGTCGTTGAAATTCCAGGCGCGCAGCATGAGGTAGTCGACCTGGGAGAGACCGAGAGAGTCAAATGTGTCCTTCACGCTCTCGTAGCCGAAGGAGACCGTGTCGACGACGGCGGAACGGCGGTCGTCGAAGGTGCGGTAGGCGGCATAGGCGGGATCCTGAGAGTTCAGGGTCTCGGAGGTGAGACAGAGGCCGCCGGCGAGGGCGAGGAGGACGAGGGAGGGGAGGAGGACTTTGATGATGCGGGGATTGATGACGCGGGGACGGTTCTTGGGAATCTGATTCTCTTTGAGAGAATCAGATTTCCTGAGAACCGTCCCGCTCATCGCGATAAAGAGCAGAAGGAGGAAGGGGAGGACCAGAAGGGCGGATTTTATGCGGATCATGGAGCCGATGAGGGCGAGAAAGCCCCCGGAGAGGAGTTCGGGGAGGGAGAGGGGTTCATTTTCCGGATGAAAGAAGGCATGGAGAAAGAGAGCCCCGCCGGCAGCGGCCGCGAGGGAGGCAGTCCGGGTGCAGCAGACGAGGATGTAGTAGTCGTCGGAGAAGAAGAGGAGCAGGACCGCGGAGAGGCAGAGGCCGACCGCGGGGCGGTTTCTTCGGAGCAGGATGTAGGTGAGGGCCGTGAAGGAGAGCAGGGAGACCGTGAGCTGGAAATAGAAGAAGACGCTGAAGTCGGAAGTGTGGCGGTTTACGAAGGAGAGAAATTCGCCGAGGAGGCGGTTGATGTAGGGGGCGCGGGAGGCGTAGGCAGGGCCGACGGCGCCGGAGAGGACGTTGTCGATGATGAAGTCGTCGGAGATTTCGTATTTCTGGTCCGCGAGGAGGAGGGAGAGGGCGAGGTAGGGGAGGTTGAGGAGGAGGGATTGGAGGAAGATAAGGGGCCGTTTTTTCATATATTTAAAACCTTTTCATGAATAATTTTTGTTGATAGCGTGCAGCTGAAGAAGGAGAGAGGGGGACGGTTCTGTCTGCGAGTCTCCTCGGGACAAGCCCGGGGAGACTCGTCAAGAACCGTCCCCGAGGGGCCCTGCGGGCCCCGAAAGCAAAAGCCAATTATTCAGCACCCCCATTCGCAGCCGCACTGCGGCTCGCTCTTCAAACCATCCATTTTTATGGGGTGCTGAATAATTATCATTATACACAGTTTTATGGATTTTGAAACCGAGGTTTTTGTGGTATACTGAAAAAAACGCAAGGAAAGAGGGGATCTGCCATGAACTTTCTCACCATGGACTTCGGAGGGACGCTCGCGAAATACTCGGTCATGGACGAGGGGCTGAATGTCATTTTGCGGGATGAGGCGCCCGCGCCGACGACTAAGCCGGCGGACTACTATGATTTCGTCGCGGAGATCTTTAAAAAGGCACAGAACTCCGGCAGGGTGGAGGGAATCGCGCTCTCGATGCCGGGCGTCATCGACGATCAGGCCGGGATCCTGAGGGGCAGCGGCGCCTACCGGATGCTGGCGGATCAGTGCGTGACGGAGGAGATCGCAAAGCGGACGGGCGTTCCGGTCACGATGGAAAATGACGGGAAATGCGGCGTCCTCGCGGAAGTCTGGAAGGGGAACCTTGCGGATGTGGACGACGGCGTTGTGATCATACTGGGCACGGGCATTGCCGGCGGGATCGTCCAGAACCGGAAGATTTTGAAGGGCAAGGACCTCTCGGCGGGGGAATTCTCCTACTCGATCGTCGGGGAGGAAGAAGGGTTTGAGTGCACTGCATTTTTCCACTGCGGTGTCTCGACACTGCTCCATAAGGCCTGCCTTGCCAAGGGAATCGATGTCCGGAAGATGTCGACATACCCGCTGGTGAGTATGTTTAAGGTGTTTACGGAGCAGACGGAGTTCTCGGAGCTGAACGATGACCCCGCATATGCGGAAGGGATGAACGGCTACCAGTTCTTTGAATTCCTGAATGCGGGAGACCCGGCTGTTGAGAAGATTTACAGGAAATATGTCTTCGACGTTGCGCGGCTTGCGATGAACCAGACGATCTCATTTGACCCGGAGAGGGTGCTGATCGGCGGCGGCATCAGCCGGCAGGACCGCCTGATCAATGATATAAAGGCCGAGTATGACCGCATGAAGACGGTGTTCGGTGTTCAGATGTTCAGGACGGAGATAAGACGGTGCTATTTTATGAATGAGGCGAACCAGTACGGGGCGCTCTATCATCATCTGACAATGAGAGGTTTGCTATGATTCAGGATGTCTGGCCGCATGTGCTGCGGAATGAATTTATAAAGGATGCGGAGGCCGTTCCCGAGAGCGAAGTCTATCTGTTTGACGGCAGCAAGGTGCTGATCCGGGAGCAGGGCGGAGAGATCTCGCTGCCGCTGGCGGCGGATTTTCCGGAAGAGGCGGAGAAGGTCTTTCTCTTCCGCTGGGACGGGAAGCCGCGGTTTCTCGTCGGGCGGGATGAGGAGGTTCGGGTGCCGGAAGGGTTTCATTTTACGGATATGAAGACTTTGCGGCACACCATCAAGGCCCCGAGGGACTTCATCTATGCCGCGTGGACCGCACTGCAGCTGGCGCGCTGGTACAAGGACAACCGCTACTGCGGGACCTGCGGCATGAGGACGATCTTCGGGGCGATCGAGCGGTCGCTCATCTGCCCGCACTGCGGGAGGGTGATCTATCCGCGGATCATTCCGGCGGTGATCGTCGGAGTCACGAACGGGGATGAGATCGTGCTGACCAAGTATGCGGGGCGCGACATCCCGTATTACGCGCTGGTCGCGGGCTTTACGGAGATCGGCGAGAGCTTTGAGGCGACCGTGCGCCGCGAGGTGATGGAGGAAGTCGGGCTCAAGGTCAAAAATATCCGCTACTATAAGTCTCAACCGTGGGCGATCGTGGACGATCTGCTGGCGGGATTTTACTGCGATGTGGACGGGGACCCGACGATCCACCGGGACGACGGGGAGCTCAAGGAGGCGCTCTGGGTGAAGCGGGAGGATGTGATACTGCAGCCGGATGATTTCTCGCTGACCAATGAGATGATGCTGACGTTTAAGGAGGGGCGCGAGCCCCGGTAAAAGGGGAGGATTCCTATGGGGAGTATGCTGGATTACCTCGACTGGCGGGGTGATATTTCGCTTTCTTACTCGCTTTTTAATGATGTGGACAGCCTGATCCTGTCCTGTCTTTCCTATGTGAATTTTGACGGGATCGTGCCGGCGCCCGGGGCGGGCGAGATCAGCCTCAGCGAGGCGGCGGCTGCATTTTTTGCCGCCCACACCGAGGAGGAGCTGGCGGAGGATAAGACGCTGATTGCGTATGCGCCTTACATTTTAAAGAAGGTCGTCGGGACAGTGCGCTTCGGGGACATGAAGCTCCGGAGTTATGTAAACATAGTGCGGGAGGAGAACAACCTGCAGTTTTCGGCGCTGGAGTTTCTGACGGATGACGGGGTTGCATTTGTCTCCTATCGGGGGACGGACGACACGATCGTCGGGTGGAAAGAGGATTTCCTGATGAGCTGCGAGACCGTGGAGGCGGACAAGTATGCGGTCGATTACCTGAACCTGATCCAGAGAAATAAGACCGGACGGATCCGCATCGGCGGGCACTCGAAGGGCGGGCACCTCGCAATCTATGCGGCGGCGCTGGCGGATCCGCAGATCTCGGAGCGGATCGAGACGGTGTGGAGCCACGACGGGCCCGGTTTCAACGAGGAATTTATGGAAAATGAAGGGCTCGCCCGCATCGTGCCGAAAATCCGGAAATTTATCCCGGACACGTCGGTGATCGGGATGCTGCTGGGGAACCCGACCGAGCCGAATATCGTGGTGAGCAGCGAGAAGGGGGTCATGCAGCACGCACCGCTCTCGTGGCAGATCCTGGGGGCGGCGTTTGTGCCGGCGCCCGGGCTGTCGGATGCGGGGCAGGTGTTCGACGATACGTTCCGCAGCTGGATCTATTCGATCGACCCGAAGGGACGCCGCGCCTTTATCGATGATTTCTTTACGGTGCTGGAGGCTCCGGGGTTCCAGACGCTGTCGGAGTACCAGAAGGGCGGCTTAAAGGCGATTGCCGCCTCTTATGACCGGGTCAAGCATCTGGATCAGACGACCCAGGAGAAGATCCGGGAGCTTTTCAGGATCTTCGGCGGTGAGGTCGCGGAGCAGCTGAAGGAGTCCTGGCCGAAGTTCTCCCTGTGGGAGAAGTTCCAGAACATGCGGCTTCGCGATGCGCGGGGCGCGATCGAGAGTGAGGATAAGAATGAGGATGAGGATCCCGAGGGCTTCATTGGGGATGAGGCTGCGGGGGATTGAGGATTGAGGGACGGTTCTCAGGATTCCTGCGGGGACGGTTCTTGGGGATTGCGAAGCAATCCTCTGAGAACCGTCCCGCAGGAACCCAAGAACCGTCCCTATGCGTTCACGCGATATCAATAGAACTTCTCGATCGTATCCGTTCCGCAGCCCTCCTTGAACCGCTCGAGCTCGTCGGGGCGGCTGATCAGCATGATCTCGCGGAACTTCCCGGTGCGGACGTCCTTGAACCCGGCGACCTGCTCGCCGGTGCAGATGGAGCAGCGGACGGCGGGCTTTTCATTCTCATGGTCGTAGGCGATGGGTTTTGAGGCTTTCTTCTTCCCAAACATGTTTTTCACCTCCCTTATAACACAATTATACCCCTTTCTGCTTGACACTTCCATATGTTTAATGTAAAGTATCTCTCAATTCAATTGGTTTGTTTTGGGGGAGGTTGTTATGGAAGGATTTAAGGCATTTCTCAAACGAAAGGACATTGAAATCTCGGTCAAACGGTACCTGATTGACGCGCTGGGCGCGATGGCGCAGGGACTCTTCTGCTCCCTGCTCATCGGGACGATCATCAACACGGTCGGCTCCCAGTTTCACATCGGGGCCCTGACCACCACGGTCGCGACGATCGGCGGCGTCGACTACACGGTCGGCGGACTCGCGACGGCCATGAGCGGCCCCGCGATGGCGGTGGCAATCGGGTACGCGCTCAAGTGCCCGCCGCTGGTTTTATTTTCGTTGATCACGGTCGGGTTCGCCTCGAACGCGCTCGGCGGTGCTGGCGGCCCGCTGGCGGTCCTCTTCATCGCGATCATCGCCGCGGAAATCGGAAAAATGGTCTCAAAGGAGACCCGCGTCGACATCCTGGTGACGCCGCTCGTGACGATCGCGGTGGGTGTCGCGCTCTCGGCCTGGTGGGCGCCGGCTTTAGGTGCCGCCGCGATGCGGGTGGGCGATTTCATCATGTGGGCGACCGAGCTGCAGCCCTTCCTCATGGGCATCCTGGTCTCGCTCGTTGTGGGCGTCGCGCTGACGCTGCCGATCTCCTCGGCCGCGATCTGCGCCGCGCTGGGGCTGACGGGCCTCGCGGGCGGCGCCGCGGTGGCGGGCTGCTGCGCGCAGATGGTCGGATTTGCGGTGATGTCGTTCCCGGAAAATAAATGGGGCGGCCTGGTCTCCCAGGGACTCGGCACCTCGATGCTGCAGATGGGAAATATCGTGAAGAACCCGCGGATCTGGATCGCGCCGTGCGTGACCTCGATGATCACGGGGCCGCTTGCGACATGCATTTTCAAACTGGAAATGAACGGCGCAGCCGTGAGCTCGGGTATGGGCACCTGCGGCCTGGTCGGGCAGATCGGCGTGTATACAGGATGGGTGAATGATGTGGCTGCCGGGGCCAAGGCCGGGATCACCGGGGTTGACTGGCTGGGGCTGATCCTGATCTCGTTCGTGCTGCCGGCGGTGATCACACCGCTGGTGAATGGGCTGTGCCGGAAGGCAGGATGGGTGAAGGATGGAGATATGAAGCTGTAAGGGATTTAAAGGGAAGCGTACCGCGCGTTAAGTGACGCAGGGACGGTTCTTACGCGCAAAAAGCGGCTCTTCTTACGAGAGCCGCTTTTTCAGCACTAAAAACCGTCCCCTCTGCTTACCAGCGGGAGAAGGACCTGAATTTACCATTTCTCAGCGGTCGGAAAGATACCGCCCGATCAGATACAGCGGGCTCGCCGCCCAGGCGTGGCAGAGGCTCTTCCCGAACCGGTCGCCGTACATGTCGTACTGGGCCTCGTCCGGGACCGTCGGGTCGTACTCCTCCCAGAAGGTCACCGCGCCCTTATCGAGCATCCCGCCCCAGTAGGAGGTGAGGCGTTCGTAGAGAATGTCGGTGAGGCCCGCCTTCCCGAGCTCGTCGAGCTCGTAGAACGTGAAATACGGGGTCGTGATCGGCGGGACAG
>OCVV011350539.1_pt1 | contig 35773 bp, 33 predicted proteins | sample 1539721 | NCBI WGS metagenome assembly OCVV01 (sample SAMN02144230, study PRJEB22623) | gut metagenome | biome: sheep rumen | host: Ovis aries | place: New Zealand | reverse complement strand
CCCGCCTCTTTAGCTCAGTTGGCCAGAGCACGTGATTTGTAATCTCGGGGTCGTTGGTTCGAATCCGACAAGAGGCTCAAAAAAAAGCATCTTCAACTTGTCAGGGAAAGTTTACTTTCATAAGACAAATGAAGATGCTTTTTTGACGGCCTACCCTCGGCAGGGCATCGGGATGGATGAAGTCAATCCAGCAAGGCAAACCTCCTCATACCCATACTGCCTATATTTACAGGCCTCTGACTCAGACTGGGAGGCAACGTCTTCTCGTACGAGAAGATGTCACCTGACCTGCGGATGCAGGCATAGGAGTACTCCTTGACGTAATCCCAGCCCATCTTGATACATATGCCAAATATCTGCAAAACAGTAAATTTCAAGACAGTATAGAACTAAATGGTTAATATTCGGACTGTTTTTCAACTGTCAAAATACCGAAATAATCTTTCCTAATTCTCAACAACGGAATTTTAGAAAAAACACCTTAAATACGTCCTTTCAGGAATTTTCCTTGCATGTTATTTTCTCATAAATTTAATTTTCTTTACATTTGCAAATATAATAACTATATCTCTTTCTAAGAGAGGCTGTACTTTTTCATTAAAAGTCTGCACGAAAAAGGCCCCCGAAATAGTCTGGAAATTTGGAAACAGCTTTTAGCCTTGCAAATTGTATGGTGAAGGCTGAACAATCCTGCTGGTTACGTGAAATGAAACGTAAATATATTAGGGATTTAGTATTAATTTTTGTATCTTTGCACGCGAAATTTAGGATAAAGTCAATTTAGGCTATGAATGATTCTATAGACATATCGGTTGTCATCCCGTTATGGAACGAGGAGGAGAGCCTGCGTCCGTTGCTGGAGTGGATACAGCGTGTAATGGACGAGAAAAAATTCAGGTACGAGGTTATTTTTGTGAACGACGGTTCAACGGATTCGTCGTGGCAGGTGATTGAGAAGCTGCACGATGAGTACCCGGAAACGGTGCATGGTATATGCTTCCGCCGCAATTACGGCAAGAGCCCTGCGTTGTACTGTGGTTTCGAGGCCGCAAGGGGCAATGTTGTAATCACGATGGATGCTGACCTGCAGGACAGTCCTGACGAGATACCGGAACTGTACCGTATGATTATGGAGGACGGGTATGACCTGGTGAGTGGCTACAAGCAGAACCGCAAACAGGGGGATCCGCTGAGCAAGACGATACCTACGAAACTGTTTAATGCTACTGCACGTATGGTAAGTGGCATTAAGAACCTGCATGATTTCAACTGCGGGCTGAAGGCGTACCGTCTCGAAGTTGTGAAGAATATCGAGGTGTATGGCGAAATGCACCGCTATATCCCCTATCTTGCCAAGAATGCGGGATTCGGGAAGATTGGCGAGAAGCCTGTTCATCACCAGGCACGACAGTTTGGCAAGAGCAAATTCATGGGCTGGAACCGTTTCGTGAACGGTTATCTGGATTTGATTAGTCTGTGGTTTATTGACAGTTTCGGGCTGAAGCCAATGCATATATTCGGCTTTATCGGGACGCTGATGTTTATGTTGGGGTTCCTGGCTGTCGTTGCCGTGGGCGGAAGGAAGCTGTGGTGCCTTAGTGCCGGTATAACGTGTCCGTTAGTTACAGACATGCCCTATTTCTACATTGCACTGACAATGATGATATTGGGTACACAGCTGTTTGTAGCGGGATTCTTGGGCGAGTTGGTGAGCCGCAACAGTCAGGAGCGTAACAAGTATCATATCCGTACCAAATGCTGATGGGTAGCAGACTGAGGTTTTGGTTGGCTTTGCTGCCATGTGCCGTGCTGCTGTGTGGCTGTGACTTGCTGGACTGCACGGGAACGAGTTCGGTGAAACTGAGGTTTCAGTTTTACGATAGTACTGGCAGTACTTGCTACCTGGATGATTCGCTGACGGTTTTGGCAGCCGGTACGGACAGCATCCTGCTGAATAGAAAGATGATGGCATCGGAGGTGGAACTGCCCATGAGCTATATGTTGGATGCTGATACGTTTGTATTGCGCCACGCCGGAGAGGATTATGTGGAAATTGATTCGCTGATTGTAAAGAAGGATAATTTCCAATATTTTGAATCACCTGACTGTCCTACACGTGTAATGCATACGATTAGTGATGTGTATTGCAGCGACACGTGGATAGACAGCGTGAAGATTACAGAAAGGAAAGTGGGATTCGAGGATGTTGTGCATCTGAAAATATATGTAAAAGATTAAAACATTAGAACATTGACTTCATCGACCCTCTTAATACTTCCGAAGTTCTGCGACCGTTCCGCAGGGGCAACACCGCTCAAGAGCTTCATGGGAGTCTTGGCGAGTGTTAAAAGATTAGGACATTAAAAAGCTAAAAGGTTAAAGGGTTAAGTGTTTGGGATATTGTGAGGACGGTATTGTTGATTATATTGGTGTTTGTTTCTGTGGCCGGGTGGGCGCAGGAGACGCTGAGGGTTGATTCGGTTGCTGAGGCTGATACGGTGTTCTATACCGTGGATTCGCTGGGTATAAAGCGTGACCGGAACGGCAAGATTATCCCTACGAAATGGGTGGAGCCTGAGAAGGACAAGAAGGAGAAGCAGTATTTCCTGTCGGGGTTTGCTTTTGGCGGTGATGTGGTGGGCCTGGTGATGAAGGCTGCGGGTTCTACTTGGTCACAGTTTGAGATAATGGGTCGCCTGAGCCTGAAGGAGAAGGTGTTCCCAATATTTGAATTCGGTGTGGGTACGAGTACCCGCTCGGGCAATACGACGAACAATAGTTTTCATACATCGGCTCCTTATTTCCGTGGAGGATTCGACATAAACTGTAACAAGAGGCGCAGAAGTAACCGTTTTATGCTGGGTTTCCGTGTGGGGTATTCGAGTTTTTCGTACGATTACAGTAATCCTGACCAGGAGGACCCTGTATGGAAAGTGCCTGTGCCTGTGGATATGAAGGACTTGTCGGGCTCTGCCGTATGGGGCGAGGCGGTTCTGGGATTCGAGGCTAAGATATGGAGTTTTATCCGTATCGGATGGAACGGCAGATACAAGTTTCTGTTTACTAAGAAGCATTACGAGTATGGACAACCGTGGTATATACCTGGATATGGCATCAATGGGAGTAATTGCTGGGGTGGTACGGCGAACGTCATATTTGAGTTTGGTCGCAGCATGAAGAAGGGACGGTAGGACTTACGGAATAACTGAATAACGGAGATACGGGAAAAGGTTATAAGATTAAAACATTAAAAGGCTACATCAAACGATAATGCAATGAACAGGAATTTTAAGATTTTGCTACAGACGGCATTCCTGCTGTTCCTAATTGCGGGAACGTACTATGCCGCCGTTACACGCAACGACAACGGAGACGAGGGTACGAAGGAGGGGGACTACAGGTCGCTGACGACTAATACCTTTGGTACCGTGATGCATGTTACGTATCAGTCGGATACGGATCTGATAAATGAGATAAAGGATGTCCTGTATAGGGTAGACTGTTCGCTGTCGATGTTCAACCCCAAAAGTACACTTGCCAGGATTAACAGTGGCGAGGATATGCATGCTGACAGTATGCTGACCGAGGTTTTTTGCCTAGCAAGTAAGATATCTGAGGAAACGGACGGTGCATTTGACATTACGGTGGCTCCGCTGGTTAACGCATGGGGCTTTGGTTTCAAGAAGGGAATGTTGCCCGACAGTGCTCAGGTGGACAGTCTGCGGGAGCTGGTAAACTGGAAACGTGTGAGCCTGAAGAATGGTGTGTTTGCCAAGGAGGATGAGCGGATGGTAATGGACCTGAGTGCGATAGCCAAGGGGTTTGGGTCGGACAAGGTTGCCGAGATACTGAAGAAGCATGGGGTCAGAAACTATATGGTCGAGATTGGGGGCGAGATTGTGACTGCCGGAAACAACCCCAAAGGCAAGGCGTGGGTGATTGGTATCAACCGTCCTGTCGAGGACAGTACGAGTCTGAACAACGAGATACAGAAGACGATGGAGGTGCATGAGTCTGCAATGGCGACGAGCGGAAACTACCGGAACTTCTACATAACAAAGGACGGGCGTAAGGTGGCGCACACCATTGACCCCAAGACGGGGTATCCCGTACAGCACAGCATCCTGTCCAGCACAGTGCTGGCACCGACTTGTGCCATGGCCGACGGGTATGCGACAAGCTTTATGGTAATGGGACTGGAAAAGGCTAAAAAGGTACTGAGTGCCCATCCTGAGCTGAAGGCATATTTCATATATACCGACGAGAAGGGTAACTACAGGACGTGGACTAATATTGAACGGATGAACTGACCGGGATTGAATAAGATGAATCTGCATTACTCCTTGCTTTCTTCCCTACCCCTTTTGCAGGGTATCGGTGCCAATGTCCTTCTGGACTGGCAGGAGAGGCATGTGATACGAATCGTGTCGATTGAGAGGGACGAGGGTGTAGTGATAGGCCAGGGGGAGTATTGCAGGACGCTGGCCATGCTGATGGAGGGGGAAATGGAGTGCTGCCTGAAGACCAGAGACTGGGAACTGCATGAGTCAATATATGCGGGTCAGGTTATTGAGGAGGAGGCGGTGTGGAGCCTGAGTCAGCGATATGAGCGGAGCTACAGGGCTACGACGGATGCCAGATTGGCGGTGGTCAGTCGCGAGCATGTGATGAGAACGCTAATGAATAATGAGATTTTCCGCATCAACCTGCTGGGGCGTATGGCTGCCCGCCTGGAGAGGCAGAACAGAGCCGCGCGGGAATGTATGACGCATACGGTCGAGGAGCAGATAATGAGGTTTGTAGGCAGCATACAGCTGAATGCCGGCAGCCGGAAGTTGCTGATAATAAAAATGGACACGCTGGCGGGGATTGTAAGGGAGACGCGGCTGAATGTGTCACGTGCACTGCACAGGATGCAGGATGAGGGAAAGATAAGGTTGAAGAGGGAAAGGATATTGTTTGAGGTATGAGGTATGATGCATGAGGTTTGGGGGTTGAGGTTTAAGGGAAATATTTATGAATTATGAATTAATAGGTTAAAGGTTGAAAGGGATGAAGGATAATCCATTCTACGAAAAGACATACGGTACACCTCACGAGGTTCCGCCTTTTGACAGAATTAGGTTTGAGCACTACGAGGAGGCTATGCTTGAGGGTATGCGCCGTGAGCGCGAGGCGATTGATGCATTGGTGAACAATCCCGAGGAGCCTACGTTCGAGAATACGATATTGCCCAAGACGGGTGAGATGCTGGAGAACGTAACCAGTGTGTTCTTTAACCTTCTGAGTGCCTGCAACAATCCTGAGATGGAGAAACTGTCGCAGAAGATGTCTCCGCTGCTGAGCGAGCACAGCAACGCAATAACAATGAACGAAGCTTTGTTCCAGCGCATAAAGCGTGTCTGGGAGAAGCGGGAGGTGCTGGACAGCGAGGAGCGTCTGCTGATGGAGAAGATATATGACGGTTTTCTGCGTTCGGGTGCTGACCTGCCTAAGGAAAAGAAGGAGCGTCTGGCTGAGATACGTACTGAACTGTCGATGCTGACATTGCAGTTCTCGCAGAATGAACTGCACGACACGAATGCGTTTACAATGCACCTAAGTGAGGAGGCTGACCTGAAGGGTTTACCGGAGAGTGCAGTTGCTGCAGCCCGTCATGAGGCTGAAACACGTGGACTGGAGGGATGGGTGGTGACGCTGCAGGGACCGAGCTATGGACCGTTTATGCAGTACAGCGAGCGTCGTGATCTGCGCGAGAAACTGTATAATGCGATGAACACGATATGTACCCATGACAATGGGAACAATAATATGTCTGTGGTACGGCGTATTGTGAACCTGCGACTGGAACTGGCAGAAATCATGGGGTACAGGACCTATGCTGATTTTGTACTGGAAAGGCGCATGGCTGGTGATACGGCGCATGTTATGGAGTTGATGGACAGGTTGCTGGATGCGTATATGCCGGTTGCGAGGGAGGAGGTTGCCGACGTTGAACGGCTGGCACGTGAGGTTGAGGGCGAGGACTTTGACCTGGAGCCGTGGGATTTTGCCCATTACGGATACTTGCTGAAGATGCGCCGTTTCAACATAGACAACGAGATGTTGCGCCCATATCTGCCTCTAGAGCGTGTGAAGGAGGGTGTGTTTGGCCTGGCACAGCGACTATATGGCATACGGTTTATGAAGGCTGACGACATACCTGTCTATCATCCTGACGTGGATGCATTTCGCATCGTAGATGGCGATGGGCGTTTCCTGGCTGTGCTCCTGGCTGATTTCCATCCACGTGAGAACAAGCAGCCGGGTGCGTGGATGACAACATACCGCGAACAGTGGATTGAGGAGAACGGGGAGAACGTACGTCCGATTGTGAGCATAGTGATGAACCTGACGAAACCGACCAAGGAGCGTCCGTCGTTGCTGACACTGGGTGAGGTGGAGACTTTCCTGCATGAATTTGGCCATGCCTTGCACGCAACGTTCTCGGATGTCAGGTTCGAGGCTCTGTCGTGTACGAACGTGTATTGGGATTTTGTCGAGTTGCCGAGCCAGTTTATGGAGAACTATGCGATAGAACCGGAGTTCCTGAGAACCTTTGCGCAACATTATGAGACTGGAGAACCTATGCCTGCGGAGCTGATTGAGCGGATACGCGAATCGCGTAATTTCCAGTGCGGCTATGCCTGCTGCCGCCAGGTAAGCTTCTGCCTGCTGGATATGGCTTACTATACAAGGCAGGAACCATTGCCCGAGGATGTTGACATACGTGAATATGAGCACAATGCATGGGAGCGTGCCATGGTACTGCCGTCACTGAGGGAGAGTTGCATGAGCGTACGCTTCGGGCATATCATGAGCGGAGGATATGCAGCGGGATATTACAGTTACAAGTGGGCTGAGGTGCTGGAGGCGGATGCGTTTGGGGTGTTCAGGAAGGAGGGTATCTTCAACCGCGAGACTGCAGACAGGTTCCGCCGCGAAATCCTGTCACGCGGCCGTAGCGAGCATCCTATGGTGCTGTACAGGAATTTCAAGGGAAGTGAGCCTACGATTGATGCATTACTGGAACGTAACGGTATTAAAGTATAAATGATATGAAGGATAACAGTATATTGGACCGCAGGTATCTGCGCATGGCGCGTATATGGAGCGAGAACAGCTATTGCGAGCGTCGCCAGGTGGGTGCGCTGATAGTAAAGGACAAGATGATTATATCGGACGGGTACAACGGCACGCCGAGTGGTTTTCCGAACATCTGCGAGGAGAACAACGTGACATTCCCATACGTGCTGCATGCCGAGGCGAATGCGATTACGAAGATTGCTCGTAGCGGGAACAACTCGGACGGGGCTACGCTGTATGTTACGGATTCGCCCTGCATCGAGTGCAGCAAGCTGATAATACAGTCGGGGATAAAGCGTGTGGTGTATGGTCGGGAGTACCGTCTGAGCGATGGCATAGACTTGCTGCGACGTGCCGGCATTATGGTTGAATTCCTTCCTCTTGAAGATAATGAAAAAGCATAGGACATATCCGCTGCTGCTGGCCATAAGCATGGTCATTGGTATTATCCTGGGGTCGTTTTTCGCGACTCACTTCAGTGGCAACAGACTGAACATCATAAATACAGGAAGCAATAAGCTGAATTACCTATTGCAGCTAATTGACAATAATTATGTCGATACGGTGGACATGAACACTCTGGTCGAGGATGCCATGCCTGAGATTCTGTCTGAGCTGGATCCGCATTCGGCCTACATTCCGGCAAGCGAGGCACAGCAGGCACAGGAGGACCTGAAGGGCTCGTTCTCGGGTATCGGTGTCAGTTTCCGCATGGAGCATGATACGGTAATGGTGATGGGGGTAATTCACGGCGGGCCTGCTGAGAAATCGGGGCTGCTGGCTGGTGACCGCATACTGAAGGCGGACAAAAAGTCGCTGGTCAAACTGCTGACTGACGAGGTAATGAGAAACCTGAAAGGTGAAAAGGATTCGCACGTCAAACTGACCGTAAAGCGCCATGGGCATACCAAGCCACTGGTTTTTGACGTAATCCGGGGAGAAATCCCGATTGAGAGCATCGATGCTGCGTACATGATAGAAAATGGGGTCGGATATATCAGGGTAAAAAGTTTTGGCGAGCAGACGTATGCCGAGATGCTGAGTGCGCTGGCTGAACTGAACATGCGTGGCATGAAATCGCTGATTGTGGATCTGCGCGGCAACAGGGGTGGATATATGCATATTGCAATACAGATGGTGAATGAGTTCCTGCCTGCCAACCGTCTGGTTGTATATACCGAGGGACGCAAGTGTCCGCGCGAGGATTATCGCAGTGACGGCAGGGGCAGTTTTCAGAAACTGCCTATCGTGGTGCTGATGGATGAGATGAGTGCATCTGCAAGCGAGATTTTTGCGGGTGCCATACAGGATAACGACCGTGGTATGGTGGTGGGCCGACGCAGTTTTGGCAAGGGTCTGGTGCAGCAGCCTATGGAATTCCGTGACGGCAGTGTCGTACGCCTGACCGTTGCCAGATACTACACTCCGAGCGGGCGTTGTATCCAGAAACCCTATGTAAAGGGTCATGACGAGGATTATGAGAAGGATTTGCTGATGCGGTATGAGCGCGGTGAGTACTTTAACGAGGACAGCATTCATGAAGAGGGGCCTCAGTTCAGGACAAGCCTGGGCCGTGTAGTGTACGGTGGCGGCGGAATACGTCCTGACATATTCGTTCCCGAGGATACAACGAACTTGACATCGTATTACAAGCAGGCGGCTTATACGGGTATGATACAGCAGTTCTGCTTCGAGACGGTAGACAACAACCGTCAGAAACTGAGCAGGATGAAAAATGGTGAGGAGATTGTGAAATGGATGGACGGACAGGGATTGCTGGATAAATTTGCGCGTTACGGACAGGTGCATGGACTGCAACGCCGCAACCTGATGCTAGTACGTAGCGAACCACTGTTCCGCCGTGCCATATACGGTGGTATTATATATAACGCGACGAATATGAAGGAGTACTTGAAATTCCTGAATCAGGATGATCCTGCCGTTATTCGTTCGCTGGAAATCATACGTGAGGGCAGGACATTTCCTGAGGTGAAATGATGAAGATGACATTCCTGGGTACTGGAACGAGCTGTGGTATTCCGCAGCCTGGTTGTCATTGTCCTGTCTGTACGAGCCGGGACAGTCGTGACAAGCGCCTGAGGTGTTCGGCATTGTTTGAGAGCGGTGACGTGCGAATACTGATGGATTGCGGTCCCGACTTCAGGGAGCAGATGCTGCGCATGGACTGGGACAAGCCGTTTGATGCTGTATTCATCACGCATGAGCATTATGACCACGTGGGTGGCATTGACGACCTGCGACCATTTACGTATCACAGGCCTGAGACGCACATGTATGCGGATCCGTATTGTGCCGGTCATCTGAGGGAGCGACTGCCATATTGCCTGGTGAACCATACGTATCCCGGAATACCCAAAATTGAGTTGCATGACATCAATCCGCATGATGTGGTACAGGTTGGGGACATCTGTGTCACGGCACTGAAGGTGATACATGGAAAACTACCAATAATGGGGTATCGTGTGGGTGACATCGGCTACATTACCGACATGACGGAGATTGAGGAAGAAAGTGTGAGGCTGCTGTGCGGAATAAAGGTCCTGGTGGTGAATGCATTGCGTCATTACGAGCATCCGACGCACCAGACGGTGGAGAAGGCTTGTGAATTTTCGAAGCGTATTGCCGTGATGAACGGGCTGGAATCCATACCGACCTACTTGATACACATGTCACACCACATGGGGTGTCATGCTGACGAGGATGCCTTACTCCCGAAGGATGTGCACCTGGCTTACGACGGACTGGTGGTCAGGGTATGAAGTTGACCTCGGGGTTGATTGTGATGCCAAAGTTTTCCTGTACTGCTGCGCGGACGGCCATGCACAGCTCCTTGATTTCGGTACCTGTCGCTCCTCCCCTGTTTACGAGCACAAGGGCCTGAAGGTCGTGTACTGCGGCATTGCCGAGGGAACGGCCTTTCCATCCGCATTTTTCAATCATCCAGCCAGCCGGAACCTTGACGTGGTCATCGTCAACCGTATATGATGGCATATCGGGATAGCGCTGGCAGAGTACCGAAAACTGCGAACGGGAGATGATGGGGTTCATGAAGAAGCTGCCGGCATTGCCCAGGACCTGGGGATCGGGCAGTTTCTGGCGACGTATTGCAATAATGGTCTTGCGCAGGTCGTGTGCTGTGAGGGATGTGTCCTGCATGGCATTGCGGATGCCTCCGTAATCGAGGTGTGGGACAAAGGTCTTGCTGAGCTTGTAATCAACGCTGACGACGGCATAGTTTCCCTTGGTACCGGGTTCCTTGAATATGCTGTGGCGGTAGCCGTAGCTACATTCGCTGTTGGCAAATGTGCGCAGGGTGCCGTCTTGAAGGCTGACGCAATGTACCGAGACTATACGGTCTGCTACCTCGACGCCATAGGCTCCTATATTCTGCACGGCACTGGCTCCGACCTGACCGGGTATGAGGCTGAGGTTCTCCAGTCCATACCAGCCGTTACTGACGCATCGGGCAATGAAATCGTCCATGACCATACCGGCTCCGACATTGACGGTAATGCTGTCACCGTCCTGATGAACTATGTCCAGATGGGTGATGTTGCTGAGAAGGATGGTGCCCGGAAAGTCGTCGAGAAACAGCAGGTTGCTGCCACTGCCTATGTGCAGGACGGGGTCTGGCATCATTCGGTCACGGTTTTTGATGATGTGCTGCAGTTCCTGTACACTGTCGTACTGAATCATATTGCGGGCACGTACGTCGATTCCGAAGGTATTGTAGGGTTTTAGTGATATGTCGTTGTATGTATTCATCTCTAATTCTCGTAGTTGACAAGTTTCCATCCGCTGCTGCCTTTTTCGAAGGTGAAGCTTTCGAACATTCCGTTGCCTTGCCCATTCTTGTGCATAAGTATGGTGGGGGTGTCGGTGTAGTCTTGACTGTCGTAGCGGATATTGGTGATTATGCCCTCGGGGACATCGGGACACATGGCACTGAACTGGTCTCGCTGTATCACGCCATCTATCTTCTGGTCATCCTGGTCCGGATCCATCATAGAAACGTGCAGGTTGCCGGATATGCTCTCGATGCGATAGATGCTGTCTGTGCTGAACGTTGCATAGAACTGCAGAAAATCTGCCATGTCCGAGGATGCAACGTGCTGATGACGACATGCCGTGAGCATCCATTTGCCCTGCATCTTCTGGAAATCATAGGATGTAATGATTCCGTCATGCAGGTTGATTTTCTCGACGGACGCATGAACCTGTGAGGTGTCCTCGTCAAGGGAGAGCTGACTGGCAGAGGTGTAGAACCGGGTGGTATATTCGCCATTGAGGAACGTCATGTTGTCGCTCCATTCATGGCTGTTCTGGCGGTGCACTGTTCCGTCTATATCGGTAACGATGACGGGGAAGTGAATACGTGAGTTGCGGAATCCCCTGGCGCGGGTGAAGGTGTATATGAAGTCATCGAACAATTCATCTACACGGGGACTGAGGGCGGCCTCCTCGAGCATCTCCTCCTCGGGAGAGAGCTGCTCCCTGACTGTTACACTGTCCACCGTAGCGGTATCCTGGGCTGATTGATCGCCCTGTGTCTCTCCACCCCATCTGCATCCGCCAAGGCATAATACCATTAGCAAAGCAAATGCATACCAGTTTTTTTCTGACATTATACGCTTTGTACCTAAAACATTGCAAAATTAAACATTTCCAGTGACATTTTTCATAATTATCACTGATATTTATTAACTTTGCGGAAAATTATCGGAATTATGTTGAACAAGATAGACAAACTGATGGCCGATGTGGCCGCCATGCATGCAAACAATGCCGAGGAGGCAGAAAAACTGCGCATAAAGTACCTGGGGCGCAAAGGTATCATCAATGACCTGATGGAGGAGTTCCGCAGCGTTGCTCCGGAAAAGAAGCGCGAACTGGGTCAGAAACTGAATGCAATGAAGCAGGCTATAACGGAGCGTATAAACAGTCTGAAGGATCAGGCTGCGGTAACGGAAACTGCCGGTACGGATGTTGACCTGACGCGTACTCCCTACCCCATCCCGCTGGGTACACGTCATCCGCTGACTATTGTCAAGAACGAGATAGTGGATATATTCTCGCGCCTGGGATTTACCCTTGCCGAAGGTCCTGAGGTGGAGGATGACTGGCATGTGTATAGTAGCATGAACTTTGCCGATGACCATCCTGCGCGTGACATGCAAGATACATTCTTTATCGAGTCGCATCCCGACATTATCCTGCGCAGCCATACAAGCAGCGTGCAGGCACGTGTGATGGAGAAGCAGCAACCGCCAATACGTGTGATATGTCCGGGGCGTGTATATCGCAACGAGGCTATCAGCGCACGTGCACATTGCTTCTTCCACCAGGTCGAGGGGCTGTATATTGACAGGAATGTCTCGTTCACGGACCTGAAGCAGGTGCTGTTGCTGTTTGCACAGGAGATGTTCGGTCCTGATACCAAGATACGTCTGCGTCCTTCGTATTTCCCCTTTACCGAGCCCAGTGCCGAGATGGATATCTCGTGCCATTTGTGCGGCGGCAAGGGTTGTTCGTTCTGCAAGCATACCGGATGGGTCGAAATCCTGGGTTGCGGTATGGTTGACCCTGCGGTTTTGGAAGCTAACGGCATTGACAGCAGTGTCTATACGGGTTATGCCTTTGGCATGGGTATCGAGCGCATAACGAACCTGAAATATCAGGTCAAGGACTTGCGTATGTTCAGCGAGAACGACACCAGGTTCCTGGACGAATTTGTATCTGCCAACTGACCGCTGGCAAAAAAACGGATTGTCTGACGTACCGACTACAGCTCGACCTGCCAGAGGTAATGGTCTGCAAAGACGTTGCCCAGAATGGGTTTCCGTGGGAAGAGTCCGAATACGGTACTGCCGCTTCCGCTCATTGCTGAATAGTGCGCACCGAGCATGTACATCTGATCGCGTATGCCTGCTACTACGGGATGCGTGGGGAATACACTCTCCTCGAAGTCATTGAGCATCCTGCCCTTCCACTGGCGCACGCTTCGCTGAAAGACTTCAGGCAGACTGTGCACTGAAGGATGGGGATGTACTTTCCTGTATGCCTCGGCCGTGGAAATAAAATCGTCTGGCTTGACCAAAACAAGCCAGTATCCAAGCAGGTTGCGAGGCATGGTCAATGTCTGTGTAGGGGGCAGCATCGTGCCAACGGGGGGTAGCATGCAATATGTTTTCTGAACCATTTCGGCCGAAAGTTGGTGAAACACGTCGCCTATGCCTTGGGCAAAGACGGGGACGTTGTCTATAAACACGGGGCAGTCGGCACCCAGACGGCGTATAAGCTGTTGCATCTGTGATGATGTCATGCCCAGGTCGAACATCTGGTTGAGAGCCTTCATCATGAAGGCTGCATCGGTACTACCTCCGCCTAGCCCTGCTCCTGATGGGATGTTCTTGGTCAGGCGTATGGAAACAGGGGGTACCTCGTATCCTTCGTGCCTGAGTAATTTGACGACTTTGACGACCAAGTTGTCTGCGTCCTGACAGTCCAATGGCCTACCGTCCATGGAAAACTCGTCTTCGTGCGAAGGTTCTGTCTCCAGACAGTCGGCCAAGGGGATTGGGAGAAAGATGGTCTCGATGTTGTGATACCCATCTGCCCTGCGGCCTACGATATGCAGGCCAAGATTGATTTTACAATTAGGATATAATATCATTGTCTGCTATAAATTATCTTCTGTGCCGGGAGTAACGGTCATTGTGCGAATGTCCGCCATAGCCCGGGTTGTGGGTGCCGTGAACAGCAATATTGCCACTGTGATGGCGATGGTGGTCGTGACGAACCACTGTGGGATGGTGATGGTTGTGATGATGAACCACTGTGGGACGACAATAATAGCCGTTGGCGTAATGACGGCGGCAGTGTCCGCCACGGTAGCTTACGTAAACCCTGGGACGGGCGCAGTAGTAGCGGTTGGCGGCGTAATGGCGGCGTACGGGGAGGTACCATGTTCCTGAGTGCCATGCCAGGGGGCGGAAGAAGTAGTCTGCGGCACGGAACATATCCCATTGCCAGTCGTACAGGATGCAACGCAAATCGTCATTGCGGTGGCGCCAGTATGGTCCATAGACCTCGTCTGCCACACGTATGCCCATCAGGTAGTCCAGATTGATTTCGTACGCGTCGTTGTACTGCTGTTCGGTAAGGTTCAGCTCGTATGCCATCTTGTCAGTCAGGTACAATGCTTCCTCGCGTGCATCGCTGTAGCTCATTGCATTAGCCAGAACCGTACTCATTACGGCTGCCAATAAAAACATGATACGTTTCATAATCTTTACGGTTTTAGTGTTTTTGAACACTGCAAAGATATGCAATCGTATTTTCACTGGAAAGAAACATTTCCTATGGCTTAAAATGATTTTCCTATGTCTGGAGGGAATTTACCTACGGGACTTCCTGTGGGCATTTACTACCATGCGGATGTCACCGGGCACGAGTTCTACGCGAACGTCCGACGTCTCGTCCTTGGGGTCTCCGTCAAAATGAATCACTCCGGGTTGCTGGCGATGGATTGTCAGTCTCCTGCACTTGAAAGTGCGGATGTGCGAATTGCTGGTTATTGTCCGGTGGGCCAACTGGTATGCGATGGCAGGTGCCTCGAGCAGGGTGAAGGGTTCCATGACAGTTACGTCCATCAGTCCGTCTGACATCGAGGCGTGGGGTGCAATGTAGAAGTCGTTGCCATACTGACTGGCATTGGCGCAGGTAATGAGGAATGCCTTGTACACCTGACGTGGTTCCTGGGTACCGGATGCTCCGTCGATCTCCAGTTCATACGTTTCCGGCTTGTAGGTGACGCCAGCCTTGAGGGCGTTCTCGACATAGGAAAGGAGTCCGCGATGGCTGCTCTTGTTGAACATGTCGGACAGGAATGCGTCAAAACCTACACCGGCTGTACAAAAGAACGGCTGTCCGTTAATCAGTCCGTAATCCAGCGTACATATATTGCATTCGCTGATTACTGCCAGTGCCTTTTCGGGATTCATGGGCAAGCCGAGATGGCGTGCCAGGCCGTTGCCGCTGCCGCATGGTACTATGCCCAGGGCGACATGGGTATGTATCAACGCACGGGCGGTCTCGTTCACCGTGCCGTCACCACCTACTGCAACTACTATATCGACGTTGTGACTTATTGCCTCGGCGGCAATCTTGGCGGCATGACCCTTGCACTGAGTATAGCGTATCTCGGTATCGAAGCGGTCTGGGGTCATGTATTTGTGTATAGCTGCCACAATCCCTGCCTTGTCCTTTGTGCCGGAAATGGGGTTAATGATAAACCATATTTTATTCTTGTCGCTCATATTATGCGAATGTGCAATACTTTGTCCTTGAGTGCAAAGGTATATAAATAAGGTAAAGTTTGTGTCAAGTAGATTATAAATTGTACTTTTTTCAATATTTTGGGTAAGTATAATTAATATTTGAAATAAAAGTGCTACCTTTGTAACAAGTAAACTAAAAAAAGACAGACATATATGGGACTGCTAGAAGAGAAACTCTCCAAACATCCTTTTTTTTCGTTGGCAAAGGATCTGAAGGAAAGAAGCATTTACCCCTATTTCCGAGAAATTGAAGGCAAACAAGGTACCGAGGTCGAGATGGGTGGACATCGCGTATTGATGTTTGGGTCTAATGCATACACCGGCCTGACGGGTGATGACCGTATCATCGAGGCTGGTTGCAAGGCAATGCGCAGATATGGCAGCGGATGTGCGGGAAGCCGTTTCCTGAACGGAACATTGGATATCCATGTGCAGCTGGAGCGTGAGCTTGCCGAATGGGTGGGTATGGACGACACATTGTGTATATCCACTGGTTTCACTGTTAACAGTGGTGTAATACCACAGCTTGTGGGTAAGGACGATTATATAATCTGTGATGACCGCGACCATGCATCCATCGTGGACGGCAGGCGTCTGTCGTTTGCAACGCAGTTGCGTTACAAGCACAACGACATGGCTGACCTGGAGCGCGTGCTGAAACGTTGCGAACCTGATAAGGTCAAGCTTATCATCGTTGACGGTGTATTCTCGATGGAGGGAGACCTGTGCAACCTGCCGGCAATAGTAGAGCTCAAGAAGAAATATGATGCTACCGTCATGGTTGACGAGGCACATGGACTGGGCGTATTTGGCCGTCAGGGACGTGGTGTATGCGACCATTTTGGCCTAACCAAGGACGTTGACCTGATAATGGGAACATTCTCCAAGTCACTGGCATCATTAGGTGGTTTTATTGCGGGCAACCAGACGATTATCGACTATCTGCGACACACTTGCCGCACATATATCTTCAGTGCGAGCATGACACCTGCTGCTACTGCGGCTGCACTTGAGGCCCTGCATATCATACAGAACGAACCGGAACGCATCCAGGCTTTGTGGGACGTAACGAACTATGCACTGAAGCGTTTCAAGGAGGAGGGGTTTGAGATTGGCGAGACACAGAGTCCTATTATTCCACTTTATGTACGTGACATTGAAAAGACATTTATTGTAGTGGCACGTGCCTTTGAGGAGGGTGTTTTCATCAATCCTGTTATCCCACCTGCATGCGCTCCAAGCGACACACTGGTACGCTATGCGCTGATGGCTAACCATACCAAGGAGCAGGTTGACGAGAGTGTTGTACGGCTGAAAAAAGTGTTCAAGGAACTGGATATCATAAAGTAGGACACAAGGTATTTGCAATAAATAAAATCCGGAACCCTGCAATTGCAGAATTCCGGATTATTTTTTTATTCCGACTGTTAGCTTACTTTCCGAAGTAGCGCTTCAGCAGACCTTCGAAGCCACGACCATGACGTGCCTCGTCCTTGGCCATCTCGTGTACGGTATCGTGTATTGCATCCAAATCTGCCTTCTTGGCTGCCTTTGCAATATCCATCTTGCCTGCACATGCTCCGCACTCAGCCTCGGCACGCTTCTCAAGATTGGTCTTTGTGTCCCATACGCAGTCGCCTATCAGTTCGGCAAACTTTGCTGCGTGCTCTGCTTCCTCGAAAGCGTAGCGCTTGAATGCCTCAGCAATCTCGGGATAGCCCTCACGGTCAGCCTGACGTGACATGGCTAGGTACATGCCTACCTCGGTGCACTCACCGCTGAAGTGTGCCTTGAGACCTTCCATAATCTCCTGGGGGCAACCCTTTGCAACGCCGATAACATGCTCTGTTACATACTCGCGCTCGCCTTCTACCTTGGTAAACTTGTCACCTGGCACATTGCACTGTGGGCATCTCTCGGGAGCTGAATCACCTTCGTGTACATAGCCACATACTGAACATACGAATTTTGCCATAGTTGTCTTGTTTTATAGTTAATTATAAAGTAAATAGTTGTCTTTCTAAGTGTATGGTACATCTCGTGTATCGTATATTACAAAGGTAATGTTTTTAGATGATTTATGCAAGAGATTAAATTGATTTGTAATTAAATTACGGTATTTTCTTGTGTTTTTGAAGAAAATACCGTACCTTTGCGTTGTTATAGATATGCGGTAGTAGCTCAGTTGGTAGAGCGGAAGCTTCCCAAGCTTCAGGTCGCGGGATCGTGCCCCGTCTACCGCTCATTTTTTTCCCCTCAGAACTTGAAGCCTATTGTTGCACTGATGTTGTGACGTGACAGATTGACTGGTATTGCACTCATATCACTGCCTGTATGGGAGCTGGAGAAGGCATAGTAGTCGCCATTCTGTATGCGATATTTGTATGCTAAGTCAACATAGAATTTCTTGGCACGGTAACCAAGTCCTGCTGTCGCGATATGTGTATCGGTAAGATTGAGATACTGCAGACTGGTCGGGTAGTCAACTGCCTGCGGGACATAGACCTCGGGTGATACTGCGGGATCCCAGAATGCACCTGGCTTATAAATGCTGGTAATGTAGTTGTATCCGGCACGCAGGCAGAGACAGTCTATGGGCTTGACTTCGATGCCAAGACGCAGTGTATGCTGACCGCGTATCATGTCTTTGGTCCACGCATTGATGTACTGGTCCTTGATCCAGCGGTTATAGTAGTCGGGGTATGACATGCTGGTGTTCTGGTACATGGCGTATTCGTACTCGGCTCCGAGGGCTACGCTCTTGCCGAAGGTCGTTCCTAACTGTGTACGGAATTTCCACGGTGTGGTGAGGCGGTATTTCAGATAGTTGTCCGTTTCTGCATAGTAGTCGTGGTACTTGCGTGGTGTGGGGTCGTAAGTTGCAACGCCGGCATCAAAGTCTTCGGGTGTCTTGTAATAGTATTTGGAACTGATGCTCTGGTCATCGACATATTCCAGACGATACCATGTAGGGCTCTCGATGGTGAGACCTATACGGAAGGGGCTGTCCTTGACAGGGCGGATAATGGTTCCGATTTTGAAATTGAAGCCATGGCCTGTAATATGCTGGGCATTCATGTATGCAAAGTCTTGTATTTCCTGTCCTGGTATGTCCCCGTTTCGCTGCTCCCACATCTCTGTTGACTGCCTCCAGTTTACTCGGTCCATGCCGAATGTAAGTCCGAGGAAGAACTGGTCCTGTATATTGGCACTGAGGTTAAAGTCAAAACTGTTGAGTGAACCCGATGCGTACGAGAGGTTACTGTTGCCAAGGGCATTGGCTCCTGTCCATAACTTGGCTGCCGAAGCGGCTCCGTAGATGCTGCGGTGATGCTGATCCCATGGATTGTATGTTCCGCGCTGTTCGACAATGGATGCCATGTCATACAGCTGGTCGGCAAATGAGGCTCCGGTTGCCACCTCGCCATAGAAGGCTTGCTTGTAGTTAATCTTGCGCTGATAGTTGAAGGCTATGTTGAAGTTCTTCAGCATTCCGTCCATAGGGAACGAAGCTACTATGCCTGCCTGGTCAACAGCAAATCCTCCGTTGTTTGGAGCCATGCCACTGGCGCTCCGGTCTGCACCCCAGTTGCCGCCCAAGGTAAGGGAGATGTCGTTCTTCCTTATCATACCTATGCCTGCGGGGTTGGAACTGATGGTGCTGATGTCTGCTCCCAATGCTCCCATGGCGCCACCCATTGATACGTAGCGTGATGTTCCTATGATGTCTGCCTGATTTGTTATCTGGTTGTTGACGTATGTATCCTGGGCATACACCGATATGGCGGCAGACAATGCTGCCAATGTTATTATATTCCTCATCGTAATGTTATATTGTGTTTTTGTTTACTTGACAAAGACTGACATACTTAACGTCCACGGCCACCACGGAAACCACCGCCTCCGCCACCGAAGCCGCCGCCTGATGAACGGAAGCCACCACCGCCGCCTCCGAAGCTGCCGCCTGATGAACGGAAGCCGCCACCACCTGAACCGTAGCTGCGTGATGGACTACCGGATGATGATGACCGGGATCCTCCGCCCCAGGTTCTGTTGGTACTGCCCGTACTGCGGGTCGGACGACCGCTGTATGTATTGCTGCGCCCTCTGTCGCCATATCGGTTATTACCGTTGTAACTGTCGTTGCCACTGCGGCTGTAGCTGCGGGAATTGTCTCCGCCACGGCCACGGTAGTTGTCTGTATAGGTGCGTGGATTGCCGGTCGTCGCGCTACGCATACCCATTGTGCGGCCTCCGGTATAGCGGTTATTGTAAATGGCATTGGCATTGCGTACGCTCATGGTTCGGTATGTAGGTCCGTAATAATGGTGGTGTACGTGTATGCCAGGACGCCATGCATAGCTCCATCCTATACTCCATGTGCATCCCCACCCTACTGAACACCATCCGCCTACATAGACAGGACGATACCAGGGATCCCAGAACCATGGGTCGTAATACCATGGGTCGTAAATGTATGCGACGCGGTCCCAATACCAGGGACCGTAGTAGCGCAGACCGCGGAATCGTGCCAGGCGGGTGCTATAGTAGAACTCGTCCTCCTCGGCATCCCTGTAGCCGCGCGTATATCCATCATCGTAGCCAAGGTCGTACAGACTACTCTGCTTAGCACTCTTTCTGGTCACGACAACAGTGTCGGCCTTGCCTGTTGCCGTATCCGTAACGCTTGTGCGGCGACCACGACGGTTGTACTCGTCCACGTCGCGCAGAGTGCCTGTATGATAATCTGCCTCGCCGTCGGACGTACGTGCCACGTCATCATTATCTACAACGACAACCTTGCGTGGCTGCTGTTTTCTATCGGTCTGGACAGCCTTGTCATTCTTGGTCTTTCGGCCAAAATACATCTCGTCATCATCATCCTGTGCCATAATTGCTATAGTGGGCAGAATGAGTGCTACCAGTGCAAAGATAAATGACTTTCGGTTCATAATGCTTAGTTTTTATGGTTTGTCTGATGCAAAAATACTTTTTTTTATTGTGCATATTCTGGGTGTTTTCCTAAAGCGGGTAGGAAAATCCCTTTTCATGGGACTGAGACTATTCCTTTTTACGGAATAGCAACATTGTCCAGTCAGAATCACTGCATGTCTTTTGGAGGGACAAGTCAAGTCTTGCTGCTTGCTGTATCAGGATATCGGCATCTGAGTTGTAGAAGCCGCTAAGCAACATCTGACCGCCCGGCCTGAGAGAGGATGAGAAGCGAGGCATGTCAGTAATGAGAATATTGCGGTTGATGTTGGCTATAAGCAAATCTGCCGGCTGACAGGATGAGGGGTATTCGCTCGCCAGAACTGCCGAGTCGCCCTCGCATATACGGACATTATCTATGTTGTTGAGCTGAAGGTTGTACGTGGCATTGCGTACGCTCCATTCATCTATGTCGTAGGCAAATACTGCCTGTGCACCAAGCATGCTACACATAATTGCCAGTATGCCGGTACCTGTGCCTGCATCTATGACGTATTTGCCTGCAAGATCTGTTTCCAGCAACTGACGCAGTATCAGTCGGGTCGTCTGATGCGAACCGGTACCGAATGCCTGACATGGATTGATCTTGATGTCGAACCTGGCCTGGGGTACTTCTTCGTGACGGGTGTCATGTATGCAGACAAGGCATTCTGATGCCTTGCCGGATGCTTGTGAAGCATTAAGTATGATGGGATGAAAGCCCTCTTCTTCCCACTGGGCATTCCAGTTTTCGTAGGCAGCCTCGGTAACGGTGTATGTTATCCGGATGCCTTCTATTGGGAATGCTGCAATGACGGTGTCGAGCTCTTCCTGATGGAACTGGAGTTGCTGCACCCATCCCTTGATGCCGTTTGCAGTATCCTGGAAGGCCTCGAATCCACAATCGGCTACCATGGCACTCAGGACATCTGTTGATTCCTGGGTATAGGGAATGACTGTAAAATCCACTTCGTAGTATTTCATCTTACCATAAGTTATTCGAACCTGATGCTACGTGCCGGATGTATCCGGCTTACCAGACAGCTGGGTATCACGAGTACCAGGACACAGATTATCAGGGTAGATATGTTTACAATACAGATTTGAATCCATGGAAAACTGACCGGTACGGTGTCGAGGTAGTAATTGGCAGGATCCAGTTTGACTATGCCTGTGTAATTCTGAATACATAGGAGTGCAAGGGCTGTGGCATTGCCGATGACCAAACCGCGTACCACTATCATCGCGCTGAGCCAGAGAAAGAGGTGGCGCAATTGCGAATTGGTAGCACCCATGGCCTTCATTATGCCTATGAACTGAGTGCGTTCGAGTATTATAATCAGCAGTCCGCTGACCATTGTGACACATGCCACGCACATCATGAGGACAAGGATGGCAATGACGTTGGTGTCGAGCAATGTCAGCCATGAGAATATCTGTGGGTATATTTCCCTGACTGTAGGACTGGCATAGTATTGGCCGTTGCAATCTGTCAGTTTCAACACGACGCGTCCTACCTGCATGGCTGTTTCGTTAAGGTTACGGAAATCAGGCAGAATAATCTCGGCTCCGCTGTAATTATCCTTGTCCCAATGTGCTACGCCTTGCACATTGCGCACGTCGGCAAAGACAAGGTTATCGTCAAAGTCGCTCATGTATGTGTTGAATATGCCTGCGACAATGTATCTGCGTGCACGCAAACTGTTGGTAAAGAAATAGGCATATACGCAATCTCCTGTCTTCAACCTGAGCGCATCGGCCGTGCGGCCAGAAATGATGATGCTGTCCGTAGGGTTGTCGGATGTCCCGAATTGGGGGATATGTCCGTCGGTCATGCAACTGCGGATGAAACTGAGGTCATATTCCTGGCCAACGCCGCGGACAATAGTTCCGCGAAAGGCGTCCATGGTCTTGAACATTCCAGTCTGTACCGCGTATCGCTGCACCATGACCACACCTGGTACAGCACGCAACTCGCGCATAAGACTGTCTGTAATCTGAATGGGCATCGAGATTGACTGATACATGCTTTTGGCATTGACAACCTGGATGTAGCCTGCTATATCGGCGACCTTGCTGCGTACCTGGTTTTGGAATCCAAGTGCGATGGAGAGGCTCATGACCATAACCATAACGCCAATGGCAACGCCTGCCGTAGCGATGCGTACGGCGGATGCCGAGATACGGCTTCCGTTCGTATTGTAGTAATATAGTCTTCGCGCTATGGAGAGCATAATTTATTCGGTGCGTCCTGGATATGCTTCGATGGCCTTGCGCAGTATGAAGAGTGCCCTGACAAGGTCCTCCTTCCTGAGCACATAGGCCAGACGTACTTGATTGTATCCTGCTCCCGGTGTGGTATAGAAACCTGCCGCCGGTGCCATCATGATGGTTTCACCCTCGTACTGGAAATCGGACAGGCACCAGGCACAGAATTTCTCAGCATCATCGACCGGAAGCTTGGCAACAGTATAGAATGCGCCCATAGGTATCGGACTGTAAACGCCTGGGATGCGGTTAAGGCCGTCTATCAAGCATTTACGACGTTCGACGTATTCGTCATATACCTCGCGACTGTATTCCTCGGGCTCGTCCAACGATGCCTCGGCTGCAATCTGACCGATAAGCGGCGGTGAAAGACGTGCCTGGCAGAATTTCATTACAGCCTGACGTACTTCGGCATTCTTGGTTATAAGGGCTCCGATACGGATGCCGCACTCGCTATAGCGCTTTGACACCGAATCAATCAGAACCACATTGTTCTCTATTCCCTCCAAGTGGCAGGCACTAATGTATGGTGAGCCAGTATAAATAAATTCGCGGTACACCTCGTCACTGAACAGATACAGGTCGTACTTCCTGACCAAGTCGCGTATCTGGTTCATCTCCCTGCGTGTGTAAAGATAGCCGGTAGGATTGTTGGGATTGCAGATAAGTATCGCACGAGTGCGCTCGTTTATAAGTTCCTCGAATTTCTCGACCTTGGGTAGCGAAAAACCCTCTTCGATTGTCGTCGCTATAGTGCGTATTACAGCACCTGCCGAAATGGCAAATGCCATATAGTTGGCATAGGCCGGCTCGGGAACAATAATCTCGTCTCCTGGATTAAGGCATGCGAGAAACGAGAAAAGCACGGCCTCGCTGCCGCCGCTGGTTATGATAATGTCATCTGCTGTGAGATTGATGTTATATTTGGCATAGTAACTGACCAGTTTCCTGCGGTATGACAAATAGCCCTGAGACGGACTGTACTCCAGAATCCTGCGGTCTAAATTGTGTATTGCATCCAAAGCCGCCTGGGGTGTGGGCAGGTCGGGCTGACCAATGTTGAGATGATAGACGTGCACTCCCCTATCCTTGGCTGCATAGGCCAAAGGTGCCAGTTTGCGGATTGGTGACTCGGGCATCTCATGGCCTCGAACTGATATCTGTGGCATATTCTTTTTTAATATTTATTTATCGTTTAAAAAAATAGTATGACCAGTACGTTCCTTCATACATATCCAGGCATGCCTTGCGCTGCTGACCGGGATTAGTGGCATTCCTTGACATAATCTGTATAAAATCTGTAATGGCTGTGGTTATCTCCTCGTCCTCAAACACCGGTCCGTCACTGATGTGACGACGCTGAGCCAGAATGTATGCTTCACGGTAATGACGTGGCATATTATCGCTGATTGCATAGAACTGGGGAAGTTTTCTGACAAATTCACTCAGTTTCCTGTCAAGTAGCAGGGAACATAAGTAATAGTCAGCCAGCGGCTGGATGCTGAGGGATTCCTGTTTCATGCGCAAGGTGTCTGCCATTGCCTGCTGACGCATTTCGATGGCTTTTTCCAGGAACCTTGCAGCGGAAATCCTTGATCCGGGAACGATGACGGCATGTATGTGCCTGGACACCAGGTTTGGTGCATTATATAATCGGCATGCCAATGATGTATCGGGTATAAGGCTCTCGCTTCCTCTCAGGCCTGGCTGGGCAAAGAGCTCGTCTGCCAGACGTCCCTCGCGGCTGAGGGCTAATGCATGCATTGCAGTGATATTGCGATTCTGCACGGTATAATCCGTTGCCGCATCCAGTACCTGCTGCGTGTCGCCCTGTTTCATCAGTCTCATAACCAACAACTGGTCATGCAGTTCGCGATTGTGGTTGGATACTGTGATGGACATAATCACACCCAGAACCAGTATCAGTACATTTCCGCACAGATAATGAGGTACGGTATTGTGCTCGGCATGGTCTTCACGCAACATCAACGATGCCGCACACAACGCGATGGCAACAAACATCATTATACATCCTGAAATAACAGGCAGATGTATATCCGTATCTTGTATGCTGTGCATCCCGGCACCTGTAAGAATGCCAAGTATGACAAATGACGGCAGAGTGGCTACTGCCTTCAGGCGAATGGGAAACGGAAAGAAATGCAGGAGCAGCACCGAGGGCAAAGTTGCAAGCATAGTCCCCAGTATGGCTGAAATAACTATGGAATCAAGTGTGTCTCCATCGCTGGTAATGAAATGGGCCAAGGCAACGATATCCCGTTGCCAGGTCATGTATATGTACAGTGAATATACCACAAAACACAGCACGCAAGCTATCGATAAATAGCTTGCGGTCCGATGTGTACTATGGTAGTAATATTTCAATCCTTAACCATCCTGAGAACGCATGCACTACGTGCAGGAAGGTAGAGCTTCAACCATCCCTTGCCATCGCGTGCCAATTCGCGATCGTAAATTGTCAGGTGACGAAGGCTATCATCGTTGAAGCCCTTGCCTCCGAACTTGACATCATCTGTATTGAGCAGGTACTGGTATGTTCCTGCCTTGACCATGAAACCATAGTCGGCATAACTACGGAACGGGCTGAAATTGAAGAAGAACAGCAATTCTCCTCGCTGGAATGCGTAAACCTGATCTCCGTCATTGTGCCAAATCTCGGTTACATGGGTCTTCTGCATATCTTTCTCGCTCTTGATAACCTTGAGCATATAGCGGTCAAAATCGCCCAGATAGTGGTAGCAGAGTTCCTTGTTATCTACAAGATTCCACTGACGACGCGCATATTTGTAACTCCAGCCGTTACCCTCACGGGGGAAATCTATCCACTCGGGATGACCGAATTCATTACCCATGAAATTAAGGTAACCGCCATTGATTGTTCCAATGGTAGCAAGACGTATCATCTTGTGCAACGCTATACCGCGCTCTACGGTATAGTTCTCGTCACCTTTCCTGAAATGCCAGTACATGTCGGCATCAATAAGACGGAAAATAATGGTCTTGTCACCCACCAATGCCTGATCGTGACTTTCGCAGTATGATATTGTCTTCTCGTCAGCACGACGGTTGGTTGTCTCCCACAAGATAGAGCTTGGTTTCCAATCCTCGTCCTTGAGTTCCTTGATCATCTTAATCCAATAGTCGGGGATATTCATTGCCATACGGTAGTTGAAACCATAGCCTCCTGCCTCGAACGAAGCAGCAAGACCTGGCATGCCACTTACCTCCTCGGCAATTGTGATGGCATAGCGATTGACCTGATGTATCAGACAATTGGCCAATGTCAGATATACAATGGCATTGTCGTCCTGTGTGCCGTTGTAATAATCACCATATCCGCCGAAAGACTGACCCAATCCATGGCTGTAGTAAAGCATCGAAGTAACGCCGTCGAAGCGGAAACCGTCGAAATGAAACTCGTCAAGCCAATACTTGCAGTTACTCAACAGGAAATGCAATACCTCGTTCTTACCATAGTCAAAGCACAGACTGTCCCATGCCGGATGCTCACGACGGTCTCCCTGATAGAAATACTGACAGGGATCGCCGCAGAAATTGCCGAGACCCTCCTGCTCATTCTTGACGGCATGAGAGTGTACTATGTCCATGATGACGGCTATACCCAAGGAGTGAGCCTCGTCAATAAGAGCCTTGAGTTGCTCGGGAGTACCGAAACGGCTGCTGGCGGCAAAGAAGGAGCTTACATGATAACCGAAACTGCCATAATACGGGTGCTCCTGGATAGCCATAATCTGGATGCAGTTGTAACCGGCACGATGTATGCGCGGCAACACGTTGGTGCGAAACTCATCATAAGTTCCGACCTTCTCGGCATCCTGCCCCATACCTATGTGGCACTCGTAAATGAGCAGCGGACTGGTATTGGGCTTGAACTTGGGATTCTTCCAAACATACTGTTCCTCGGGCTCCCATACTTGTGCAGAGAAAATCTTGGTCGTCTCGTCCTGGACAACTCGACGCACCCATGCAGGGATACGTTCACCCTGACCGCCTTCCCAATGTATGCTCAGCTTGTACAGGTCGCCGTGCTTGAGAGCTTTCTCTGGCAACACCAGTTCCCAATTGCCCGTATCCTTGATTCGCTTCAAGGCATAGTGGCCATCCTCCTTCCAACCTGTAAAATCACCAATCAGATAGATTGCGGTGGCATTCGGTGCCCACTCCCGCAGTACCCACGAACCGTCCTGCCTGTGCAATCCAAAGTAGAGATAGCCTGATGCAAACTCGCTCAGTGTCTGCTCTCCGCCCCTTGTAAGCTCGGCAATCTTGTCAATGGCGGACTGATGACGGCCGTTGATAGCATTGGCATACTCGGCCAGATACTTGTCGTTACGGATAAGTCTAAGTACTTGCGGTGCCTTGGGTGCAGTTTCCTGATCTGCAATTTTCTTGACAGAAACCTTTTTGGTTACAGTCTTTTTCTTAGTGGACTTCTTTGCAGTCCTGGTTGTTTTCGAGGCATCTGTGTTCTTTGTTGCCATAATATATGTGTTTAATTACTTTACCACCTTGACACCGCGGCGGAACTCGCCTTCGAAATGCTGTCCGTCCTTGTCTTCAAGAATACCATGACCCTCCTTGAGCCCATCCTTGAATCCACCTTTGTATTTAGTCCCGTCGCTTTGGCGCAGTATTCCCTGTCCTTCCATGGTACCGTTTACCCATTCACCATCATAGACATCGCCGTTAGCCCAAGTATAGCGTCCCTTGCCATGCTGTTTGTTCTGCTTCCAGAAACCTTCGTACCTGGCTCCGCTCTTCCATGTAAACTTGCCATAGCCGTCCTGGTCACCATTCAGGAAATGCCCCACATACTTGTCTCCGTTACGGTAAACAAATACTCCGTCACCGGTACGCTGACCCTTGACATAGGGACCCTCGTACCTGTCTCCGTTGTGGTATGTGTAGATACCAGTACCATGCTGCTGGTCATCAAGCCATGTGCCATTGTATTTGTCACCGCTGGAATAAACAAATATTCCCTTGCCGTTCTTCATGTTGGCACGCCACTGTCCGCGATAGACATTGCCATTGGCCCAGTTGAACTCGCCCTCACCCTCTTTCATATCCTGCATCCAGTCACCGTCATAGTAAGCCCCGTTGGCAAATGTATATCTGCCCTTGCCCTGACGCTTGTCCTGATACCACAGGCCTACGTATTTGTCGCCGTTATAGTAGTACATGGTTCCCTTGCCGTGCTGGTAGTCACGATACCATGCCCCCACATAGCGGTTGTTGTTAGAAAAGTAGTATGTCCCAAAACCGTGCTGCTGATCCTGATACCAGTCACCATCGTATTTCTCTCCGTCGGCAAACTCATAAACTCCCTTACCCTCTCGCTTGCCACGGACATACTCGCCAGTGTGGCGGTCTCCGTTCTTGAACGTAGTAGTTCCCTTTCCGTTCGGTTTCCCCTTGAACAGTTCTCCCTGATATACTCCTCCCTCGGAAAAATGATAACTACCAATAATTATCTCCTGTGACTGGACTGATAATACGACCAAAGCCACCGAGAATATCAGCAGCCCCAGACGTTTAATATGATTGTATGCAGTGAACAAACCCTTTAAATCATTTCGTTTAACATACAAATTTATAAATTATATTTCACAAAGACATTCTATTAAATATTTTTTAACCTTTAAGATGCGTGAAACAGAATACATCGCAGGACATTCCGACTAATCGGATATTGCCGGAGTCGTGTTTGCAGATTCATGGTCCGCAGTTCCTCCATGAGTAACCTCGCCCGGAGCAACCTCGGTCGTTTCGTCTCCGTCTCCTTCGGCAGCATCATCCTCCTCGGACGTACTGCGATGATAGCGGTCACCTGCCCTGGATGTCTTGAGGCCCTCGGGTATCTCGAATTGTTCGTCCGGACTGTACCCCAATTTCCTGTTAGCATAGACTTTTTTCAGAAAATATGCACAAATAGGCAACGCTGCCGCGGCACCCTGACCGATGGAGCCAGACGCAAAATGCACATCCCTCTCGTCACCTCCTACCCATGCTCCGAAGCTGAGCCTGGGCGTATAGCCTACAAACCATCCGTCGGTATTGTCATTGGTCGTTCCGGTCTTGCCTGCCATTGGCGCGGTAACACCCATGCGGCGCATGCGAGAGCCTGTACCACCGTTTACGACTCCCTGCATCAGGATAACCATCTTCCATGCAGCATCGCTGCTGATTACATGATGAATCTGCGGTTTGAAATCAGCCACGACATGTCCCTCGCTGTCCTGTATCCTGGTTACGAAACGAGGAGCGCGACGCATACCCTGATGAGCAAAAGCCGTATAGGCACTGACCATCTCAAGCACGCTGATTTCACACGAGCCCAACGCCAATGTCATATTAGGCTTGATATTGTAGTTACGTATTCCGAACTCATGCACCAAATCAACCAGCATACCAGGGTCCAACTGACTCATAAGCCATGCCGACACCCAGTTGTTGGAACGTGCCAAGGCCCACTTCAGCGTAACCATCTGGCCATAACATGCACGGCTACCGTTTCGGGGAGTCCAATAACCGCCTCCGGGCAAATGGTATGTTTTCTGGACATTGGGAGCCCGGTCGTCCGGACCGTAGCCATTGTCCATTGCCATTGCATAAAGATATGGTTTCATTGTCGAACCCACCTGACGGCGTCCCTGCCCTGCCATGTCGTAACGGAAATAGGTGTAGTCCAGACCTCCCACATACGCCTTGACATCTCCCGTCTCGCTATCCATGCATACAAAGCCCGAATGCAGGAAACTCTTGTAGTACTTGAGACTGTCCAGCGGAGTCATAACCGTGTCCACGTCACCCCGCGGTGTATAGACCGTCATCTCGACTGGGACATTGAAACTGTTCTCTATCTCACTTTCACTGTATCCAGCAGCCTTCATAGTCACATAACGTCCGCTCTGCCTCTTGGCACGGGCAATATTCGCAGCAACCCTACGGGCAGAAAGCCCCCGGAAATACGGTCTGTTGGGATTGGACACCTGCTCGCTGTTGAAAATCGGTTGCAGATACTTGACGACATGCTCGTACATTGCCTCCTCGGCATACTGTTGCATGCGGCTGTCCAACGAACAGGTAATCTTCAGCCCGTCGGTATAAAGGTTGTAGTGATTGCCGTTCTTGTCAACATTCTTGTTACACCATCCATAAATCGGATCCTGTTCCCATGCGATTGAATCCTCGATATATTTCTGTTTCTGCCAACCCGCATAGTTGTCAGGGTCAGGTTTCTCTGCCATCAGAATCTGACGGAGATACTCCTTGACGTAACAACCTATACCCGTATTGTGTCCAACACGGTGGAAATTGAGTGACAGTGGCCTGGCCTTGTACATTTCTGCATCCGACTGCGACAGGTAACCAACCTTTGCCATCTGGTCAAGCACAACATCACGGCGATCCTGGACACGGTCCGGAACACGTACGGGGTTGAAATACGACGGATTCTTGCACATACCTACAAGCATGGCACATTCATCCACCTCCAACTGGTGAGGCTCCTTATTAAAATATGTGCGCGAAGCAGTCTTTATTCCGACTGCATTGTGCAGGAAATCGAAATAGTTGAGATACATCGTTATGATTTCCTGCTTGGTATAATAGCGTTCCAGCTTCACGGCAATAAGCCATTCTATAGGCTTTTGCAGAAGACGCTGAACGGTGCTTGTTGCATGCTCGCTGTACAACTGCTTGGCCAACTGCTGAGTAATGGTCGAACCGCCGCCTGCACTCTTCTGTCCCATAACGCCTCGCTTGACCACTGCTCGCAATAGAGCACGGAAGTCAATGCCCGAATGGTCATAGAAACGCTCATCCTCGGTTGCCACCAAAGCCTCGACCATGGCAGGCGCTATTGAATCATATTCGGTAAACAGCCTGTTGGTAGCACCATAGCTGTATGTCCCCATCGGTTTGCCGTCACTGGTAACAATCTGACTTGCAAACTTATCCACTGGATTTGACAGAGCCTGCATATCAGGCATATATCCAATCAAACCCTCGTTCACCATAAACAGCAGACCCGCCACACCCCCGATAACGGAGAGCAAGACGACCCACATGGCTATGACTATCTTCTTTCTCATTACTGACTTGTTGTAGTGTAAATCCTTACTTGACCTTCACCTTGACCTCACTGCGCGGGATATCGCGGTTGCAGTAACAACAGCGCAGGATATCGCCATTGGCACCTATGGCACGAAAACGTGTCTGCATAGGCTCGTTGTTGGTAATACACTTGGGGTTCGAACATTTTACCGTATCTACAAGCAGTTCGGGCATCACTACAGTACGCTTCTCGACAATGTTGTAATTACGTATAATGCACAGCGTGACGTTGGGAGCCACTATACTGAGCTGGTTCAGTTCCTCGTCCGTAAAGAACTTGTCAGCCACCTTAATGATACTCTTGTGTCCCATATCAGCACTCTTCAGATTGAAGCCTACGGTAACTGCAGTCTTCATCTTCTCCAGATGCAGGAGATTAATGACGTCAAACAACCTGTCGCTTGGAATATGGTCAATCACGGTGCCGTTCTCGATTGCGGCAACCAAAAGTTTATCGCGTGTCATAGTTTTTTCTGTATATCATCAAGACTGATTCCCAAGACATCGCAAATCAGGGCCTGGCGTGCATACAAGCCATTGCGTGCCTGCTGGAAATAATATGCATACGGGGTATCGTCAATCGAATACTCAATCTCGTTGACACGAGGCAGGGGGTGCAGAATCTTCATATTGGGACGTGCCTTCCGCAACATGCTGCACTTGAGCAGATACCGGTCCTTGACCCTCTCGTATTCGTCCAAATCAACAAACCTCTCCTTCTGTACACGGGTCATGTACAGGATATCGGCATCACTGATTGTCTCGGCAGTGAAATCCTGATGCTCTACGTAACGGATACCGTACTCCTCGCAATAACGCTTGTATATATCCGGCATTGCCAGTTCGTCGGGTGCGATAAAATGGAATGTAGGATTAAAGTGCCTCATTGCCATCAGAAGGGAATGAACGGTACGTCCATATTTCAGGTCACCCACCATATAGATGTTAAGGTCGTCCAGTTTGCCTTGCGTCTGGTTAATAGTGTACAGGTCCAGCATCGTCTGCGAAGGATGCTGATTAGCTCCGTCACCGGCATTGACTATTGGGACTGGAGCCACCTCGCTTGCATATTGCGCAGCACCCTCCAGATAGTGGCGCATGACAATGACGTCGGCATAGTTGCTTACCATCATGATGGTATCCTTCAGCGTCTCGCCCTTGGTTCCGCTGGTCACCTTGGGATCGGCAAAGCCAATCACACGGGCTCCCAGGCGGTTGGCTGCAGTTTCAAAACTGAGGCGTGTACGCGTACTGGGCTCGAAGAAAAGCGTAGCCACAACCTTCCCCTCCAGAAGACGGCGGTTGGGGTTCTGCTCAAACTCACAGGCCATACGTATCAAATACTCGATTTTCTCTCTGGAATGATTTGCCAGAGTCACAAGACTGCTATTCTGCATAACAATGCTGTTGTTACTTAATCTGTGCGACAATTCGCGCATACAAAGATAATCCTTTTTTGATGCAAAATCCAAAACTGCTCATCAATAATAAAATTATCACTGTTTTTTGTATAAAAAAATGGTCCAAACACATGCTAATATCATTATAAATAACTACCTTTGCTACTCATGTTAAAACTAACTACGTACACAAACTGATATGGACAACACTGTATTTGACCTAATCAAGGAAGAACGTGCACGCCAGATGCGCGGCATTGAGCTAATCGCAAGCGAGAACTTTGTTTCGGACGAAGTGATGCAGGCAATGGGTTCGGTATTAACCAACAAATATGCCGAAGGATACCCCGGCAAGCGTTACTACGGCGGCTGCCAGGTAGTTGACAAGGTCGAGCAACTGGCCATAGACCGCATATGTCAGCTCTTCGGTGCCGAATATGCCAACGTACAGCCACACTCGGGCGCACAGGCCAATGCAGCAGTATTCCTGGCAGTACTTAATCCCGGCGACACCTTCATGGGGCTGAATCTGGATCACGGAGGCCACCTGAGCCATGGTTCGCCGGTAAACACGTCAGGAATCCTGTACAAGCCCGTAGGGTATAACCTGAACCAGGAGACAGGTCGCGTTGACTATGACGAAATGGAGCGCCTGGCTGTCGAAAACAAGCCCAAGCTGATTGTCGGCGGCGGTTCGGCATACAGCCGCGAGTGGGACTACAGACGCATGCGCGAAATTGCCGACAAGGTAGGCGCATTGCTCATGATAGACATGGCTCACCCCGCAGGACTTATTGCAGCCGGTGTACTGGACAATCCAGTAAAATATGCACATATAGTTACGTCCACCACTCACAAGACGTTGCGCGGTCCTCGCGGCGGCATTATACTGATGGGCAAGGACTTTGACAATCCATGGGGCAAGACTACGCCCAAGGGCGAAATCAAGAAGATGTCCGCATTGCTAAACAGTGCAGTATTCCCCGGCATCCAGGGCGGTCCGCTGGAACACGTAATCGCTGCCAAGGCTGTTGCTTTCGGCGAATGTCTCAAACCCGAATGGAAGCAATATGCACAGCAGGTACAGAAGAATGCACAGGTTCTGGCACAGGAACTTATAGCACGCGGTTTCTATATTGTAAGCGGCGGTACGGACAATCACTCGATGCTGGTTGACCTGCGCACCAAATATCCCGACCTGACCGGCAAGGTTGCCGAGAAGGCGCTGGTTGCTGCAGACATAACCGTAAACAAGAACATGGTACCATTTGATTCACGCAGTGCATTCCAGACATCAGGTATCCGTCTTGGGACCCCTGCCATCACCACACGCGGTGCCAAGGAGGACCTCATGAAACAGATTGCCGCATTTATCGAACGCGTATTGGACGACCCCGAGAACGAGGAGAACATCGCACGCGTCCGCAACGAGGTAAACGAAATAATGGCAGGCTACCCCTTGTTTGCATGGTAGCCGACAAAAAAACTCAGGGCAAAACAAAATCCCCAACCTTGCGGAGAGGTTGGGGATTTAATTTTTGTATTGGTAAAGTATCTTCCGAGCAGAGGATTAGTTCTTGAAGAAATCCTTGACAGCCTCGTTGGGGACCATCTGCTCGTCGAAAGAATAAGAACCGCTTGGGTTCTTCACCATCTTGATGACCTTGGTGTAAGAACGGCCATCCGTCTTACCAGTCTGCAATGTTGCGACAGTTTTCTTAGCCATAATTTAGTCTATTACTTGTGATTTAACCTTACTCAAACGGAAATTACTTGATTTCCTTGTGTACAGTCATTCTCTTCAGAATTGGATTGTACTTTTTGAGTTCCAAACGCTCCGGAGTGTTCTTACGGTTCTTTGTCGTAATGTAACGTGAAGTTCCGGGCAGACCACTCTCCTTCATCTCGGTGCACTCCAGGATAACCTGGACGCGATTGCCTTTAGCTTTCTTTGCCATGATTTTTCCTCCTGAAATTTTAACCGATTACACGAATGTTCTTCCAATCACAATAGCCCTTGGCCACAGCATTCTTCAACGCTGCATCCAATCCTACCTTATTGATGACGCGCAGGCCATTAGCACAGATATTCAGGCTAATCCAGCAATCCTCCTCAACATAGTAGAACTTCTTGGTGAACAGGTTCACATCAAATGTACGCTTTGTGCGACGCTTTGAATGAGACACGTTGTTACCAATCATGGCTCTCTTTCCGGTAATTTGACAAATCCTTGACATTTCTAATCTTCCTTTCTTTTGTTACTTTCCAATAACATCTTCCAAACGGCCGCAAAGGTACGACAAAATATTTACTTACGCAAACTTTTTCTACTAAAAGATTCGGCCACCTTCCAAAAAATGACACGAGGTCTGTCAAAAACCATACTAAGCCCTGGAATAGGCAGGCAAATCCATGCTGCAGAAGTCATTGTCCTGATATTTAAAATAACCCGCCATAGCTATCATGGCAGCATTGTCGGTAGTATAGCCGAACTTGGGGATGAACACCTTCCACCCATAGCGTTTGGCATGATCCAGGAACGCCTCGCGCAAGCCCGTATTCGCACTCACACCGCCTGCCACGGCCACCTGTTTTATCTTCAGGTCCTTGGCCGCCTTGCGCAGTTTCTTCATCAGTATATCCACAATCGTAAACTCGAGGCTTGCTGCCAGATCCTCCTTGTGATGGTCTATAAAATCAGCATCCTCTGCCACCCAGTCACGCAGATTATACAGGAAACTGGTCTTCAGACCGCTGAAACTGTAATCATAGCCAGCAATCTGCGGACGGGCAAACTCGTATGCATGGGCATTGCCACGTCGTGCAAGGCGGTCGATAACAGGACCGCCTGGGTAACCCAGACCCATCACCTTGCTACACTTGTCTATAGCCTCGCCTGCTGCATCATCTATCGTACGCCCTATTATCTCCATATCATTGTAGGCCCGCACCAACACAATCTGGCTATTGCCGCCACTCACCAGCAGGCATAGGAACGGAAACTGCGGTGCAAGATGGTCATCTCCCTGCTCGCGCACAAAATGCGCCAGGATATGCCCCTGCAGATGATTCACCTCAATCATGGGAATACCCAGACTTGCCGCCAAGCCCTTGGCAAAGCTGACACCAACCAGAAGACTACCCATCAAGCCCGGACCGCGTGTAAATGCGACAGCCGACAATTCCTCCCTCGCAACCCCTGCCTGTTTCAAGGCCTGATCAACAACAGGTACAATGTTCTGCTGATGAGCACGGCTCGCCAGCTCGGGCACAACACCGCCATAAGCTTCGTGCACCGCCTGCGACGCCGTAACGTTCGACAGCAACACACCATCCCGTATCACCGCAGCGCTTGTATCGTCGCAACTGCTCTCTATTCCTAATATTGTAATCAATTTCCAATTATGAATTATGAAGGCTGCGATTAAGCGAGCGCAATACTAAGCTCGTTTGAGTATTGCTGAGCGATAGCAGGCTCGAAGCGCAGC
>OCVV012837537.1_pt1 | contig 35786 bp, 24 predicted proteins | sample 1539721 | NCBI WGS metagenome assembly OCVV01 (sample SAMN02144230, study PRJEB22623) | gut metagenome | biome: sheep rumen | host: Ovis aries | place: New Zealand | reverse complement strand
TCACCCGCATACTATCGTCGACGAACCTGAGCTTAACTTCTGTGTTCGGGATGGGAACAGGTGGACCCTCAGGACAATCAACACCAACTTTTCATATGCCGCTCTCGCAAGCAGCGTACTTATTATAGCACGCTTTCCGCATTTGTCAAGCAGTATTTTTGAAAACTTCAAAATTTTTTGAAAGTCTTTTTGAAGCGGGGAGGGGCGGCTTCCGCGCCGGGCGGTCCGGCGCGGAAGCAAGCCTTCGGTGAGGCGGCGCAGTCCCGGTCAGCTCTGCTTTCCCGAAGCCGGGAAGGTCAGCGTCACCGTGGTGCCCTTGCCGGGCTCGCTCTCCAGGCTGATCTGGGCGTTGTGGAACTGCGCCCCATGCTTGACGATGGAAAGCCCCAGACCCGTGCCGCCGATGCGCTTGGAGTGGCTCTTATCCACACGGTAGAAGCGCTCGAAAACCCGGCTCTGTTCGTCCTGCGGGATGCCGATGCCGGTATCCGAAACGCCAAGCCGCGGCCGGCCCTCGGTCTCGTCCACCCAGATCACAACCTCGCCGCCGCGCCGATTGTATTTGATCGCATTGTCGCAGAGGTTGAAGACCATCTCGTTCAGAAGCTGCCAGACGCCGCGGACGGTCTCATGCGCGCCGCTGATGCGGATGGTCACGCCGAGGCGCACGGCCATCGTGCGCAGGCTGTCCGAAACGTCTTCGGCCAGCTCCAGCAGATCGACGTCCTCGCGCTCCGGCTCGATCGCATTCTCGTCGAGCTTGGACAGCTTGATGATGTCGTTCACCAGATCGATCAGGCGCTGGGCCTCGCGGTGGATGTCAGCGGAGAATTCCGCCACCTTATCCGGCGGCACGGTTCCCTGGGCCATCAGCTCGGCAAAGCCGGAGATGGAGGTCAGCGGCGTCTTGAGCTCGTGGGAGATGTTGGCGGAGAACTCCTGGCGCAGGCGCTCGCGCTGCTCGCGCTCAGTCACGTCCATACGCAGCAGGACCGCGCCGACGATCTTCCGGTGGGAGTAGACCGGGCTTGCAATCAGCTGCCAGCTATGCTCGTTTTCGGAAAAGACGAGGTCGCTCCGCTGGCCGTTCAGAGCCTGATAGGCCGCGTCGGCCACGATGGGGTCCCCGCTGTTCAATACGTTTTCCCCGACGAGGTTCTCGCCCAGACGCTGCCTTGTGCTGGCGTTCAGGCTCAGGACCTTGCCCTCCTTGTCCAGCAGCAGGAAGCCCTCGGCCATGTTGTCTGTCAAGGCAGAGAACTCCTTCTGCTTCCGGTGCAGCTCCTCGATCTGATCGTCGATGGTCAGACGCTGTTCCTGGAGCCGGTCCACCAGGGGGGAGAGCTCCGGGTAGGTTCGGATCTGGTCCGGGTGGTCCAGATCCATCTCGTTGATCGGCTGGATGATCTGTTTGGCGGCCCGGAAGGCCACCACGCCGGAGAATGCGACGACCAGGATCAAGACCCAGAGCACCGGGCTGACCGTCGCAAGGGCGCTCTGCGCCGCGTTGACCGGGCAGGAAAGCCGCAGGACGGAGCCGTCGGAGAGGGCAACGGCGTAATAATAGGTCCGTTCGCCGTTTGCCGCCTTGCGGGAGGCGCTGCCGCTGCCGGAGGCAAGAGCGTCCCGAACCTCGGGCAGGTCGGACTGGTCGGGCAGATTCGCGTAGTGGTTGTCATAGCGGACGGTTCCTTCCGCGTTGATCCAGGTCAGCTCCCGCTCAGTGGAAAGGTTTTTCAGATAGTCCACGCCGCCGTTCTCAACGCCCTCGGCGAGGAATACCATCTCGTCCTGCACGAGCTGCGCGGTCTCGTCTAAATTCTGCCGGTACTGCAGGGCGAAGAACAGACCGCCGCAGATCAGAAGGACCAGAACGCCCAGAAGAAACGAATATCGAAAGATTTTCCCTGTCATAGCCGCGCTCCATCTGCAATGCGGTAGCCGACGCCGCGCACCGTCTCAACGTATTTTCCGGCAGGACCGAGCTTGGCCCGCAGGGTCCGGATGTGGACGTCCAGCGTCCGGTTTTCCAGCCCGGCGCTCATGCCCCAGACGCGGTCCATCAGGACCGAGCGGGTCAGGACCGTCCCCTTGGCCTCCAGCAGGAGCCGGAGCAGCAGAAACTCCTTGTAGGTGAGCTGGACCGGCGCACCGTCCACGGTGACGAGATGCTTGCCGGGGCTGACGCAGAGCGTACCGACCCGGAACTCCGTCTCCGCCGATTGCGGAGCGGCTCGCCGGAGCACGGCCCGCACGCGGGCCAGCAGCTCCATCATCCCGAACGGCTTGGAAATATAGTCGTCCGCGCCGGCGTCCAGGCCGAAGGCACGGTCATATTCGCTGTTTTTTGCCGTGAGCATGATAACGGGCAAGCCCCGGGTCTCGGGCTCGGCCCGCAGCCGGGTCAGGACGGAGATCCCGTCCTCCTCGGGCAGCATAATATCCATCAAAACCAACTCCGGGAGCCTCTGCCGCATCGCGGCGCGAAACTCGGAGGGCCTGGAAAAGCCGGCGGCCTCGTAACCCTGGCTTTCCAGCGCGTATACAACGAGCTTTCGGATGCTGTCGTCATCCTCCAGCAGATAGATCATCGTTCTCGCCTCCTGTCCGATCCAGTATAGCACAGAATCCTTGAAATGACTACATTTGTTTTGCAATTTAACATAGATTTAATCTGACCGGGCTGGCAGATTTAAGGTTCCGGTGATAGGATATGGTCGAATGAGGTGATATTATGGGAATTCCTGAAATCATTGAGCTTCTGATCGGCGTTGCGCTCTTTCTGTTCGGCATGACGCTGATGGGCGACGGACTCAAAAAGGTCGCCGGAAACAAGCTCGAGCTGATCCTTTACCGTCTGTCCAATACCCCGATCAAGGGCGTCCTGCTCGGCACGGGCGTGACCGCCGTGATCCAGTCCTCCTGCGCGACCTCGGTCATGGTGGTCGGCTTCGTGAACTCCGGCATGATGAAGCTCCGCCAGGCGATCAGCGTTACGATCGGCGCGATCCTCGGCACCTCCATCACGGGCTGGATCATCAGCCTGAGTTATCTGGAAACGGGCTCCGGCATCGGAGACATCCTCTCTACGACGACGCTGACGGGCATCGTCGCCGTCGTCGGTATCTTTCTGCGCATGTTCTCCAAGAAGCCGCTGCACCACCACATCGGCGATATCATGATGGGCTTCTCCGTTCTGATGATCGGCATGAAGTATATGAGCGGCTCGGTCTCCGAGCTGGGCGAGCAGGCTTGGTTCCGGAACATGCTCACCACGATGTCCAACCCGCTGCTCGGTATTCTGGTCGGCACGGTCTTCACGGCGATCCTGCAGTCGGCCTCTGCGGCGGTCGGTATCGTCCAGGCCCTCTCCGTGACCGGCGCAATGCCCTTTGAAACGGCCCTGCCCCTGCTCATGGGCATCGCTATCGGTGCGTCCTTCCCGGTTCTGCTCTCCGCGCTCGGCGCAAACACCGACGGCAAGCGGACCGCCCTGGTCTACCTGGTCGCCGCTCTGGCAAGTACCCTGGTCGGCGCGGCAATCTTCTATCTGGCGAACATCATCTTTGATTTCCCGTTCATGACAAAGACGATGGACCCGTTCTCGATCGCCCTGGTCAATACGATTCTCCGTCTGTTCATGGTCGTCCTGCTCATGCCCTTCATCGACGTGCTGAAGGCCATCGTGACCACCCTGGTCAAGGACAAGCCCGATCCCGCCCAGAAGCTCCTGGTCCGTTTGGAGGAGCGCTTCATCCCGCATCCGGCGCTGGCTCTGGAGCAGAGCCGCCTGACGATCAACGACATGGCCGTCTGCGTGCGCGACGCTCTGGAGGAAGCCTGCGGCCTGCTCCATAACTACACCGCCGCTGGCTTCGAAGACGTCCAGCGCAAGGAAAACGACGCCGACCGCTACGAGGACAGCCTGGGCACCTATCTGATCAAGATCACCGGGCAGGAGCTGGATACCCGCCAGAACGACGATCTGACCAAGTATCTGCATACGCTGACCGACTTTGAGCGCATTTCCGATCACGCGCTCAACGTTGCCCAGAACGCCGCCGAGATGCACGATAAGAAGATCTCCTTCTCCGACGACGCGAAGCACGAGCTTAGCGTCATCACCGCCGCCACGACTGAGATCGTCCGCCTTGCGACCCAGGCCTTCATTGACAACGACGTCTCCCTGGCCAAGCAGGTGGAGCCGCTGGAGGAGGTCATCGACCAGCTCTGCGACAAGATCAAGACCCGCCACGTCGAACGGCTCCAGACCGGCCGCTGCACGATCCAGCAGGGCTTCATTCTGAACGATCTGCTCACCTGGCTCGAGCGCGTGGGCGACCACTGCTCCAACGTGGCCCTGGCGATGCTGGAGCTGGAGGACGACGCCTTCGGCACGCACGAGTATCTGGATACGCTCAAAAAGGCGCAGTCGCAGGACTTCATCAACGCCGTCAACGATTACAAGGCGCGCTTCGCCATCTGATCCGGGCGAAAATACTCCCACGCAGGCTTTGACCCGCGTGGGAGATTTCTTTCTTATTTTATCAGCGGTGATTTGACCGGCTTGTCCGCTCCGCCTTCTTTTCTGCGCTTATGCTCCAGGCGAATGAACATGACAAGGTAGATGACGTAGAGCGCCGCGTAGATCGGCAGAATGCGCGCCGAGCCGTCGTCCTTCAGCTTGACGGCCAGAAAAGTGTTCAGGATCAGCAGGATGCCGCCTGCGATCACAACGAACCACTGAAATCCTCGGTTCCTCATCGCTTACTTGGGGATGAAGGCGGACATAGCCGCCTTGAGGCGTTCCATCAGCGCGTTGGCCTCGTCCCAGGTCTTGCCGATGGCGGTGTAGTAGAGCTTGATCTTCGGCTCCGTGCCGGAGGGACGGAGAATGACCTTGCCCTGATCCCCCAGCTCCAGCGTGAAGACGTTGGAGGCCGGAAGTCCGGTCTCGCTCTGCTTGCCGCATTTCAGACAGGTGCGGATCCCGGTGAGGTAATCCACGGTTGCCGTGACCTTGCAGCCGCCGACCTCGTCGGGCGTATGCTCGCGGATATTCGCCATGAAGGCGCGGGAGACCTCGGGGGCGGTGATGCCCTGCAGCTCAATGCTCTGCACGTAGGCTGCGTAGCAGCCGAAGGTGCGATAGAGGGCGTCCGCATAGTCGGCCAGGTTCATGCCGTTCTCCTTGGCATAGGCGGCGGCCTCGCAGACCAGCATCGTGGCGACCACGGCGTCCTTGTCGCGGGCATAGGTGCCCTTGAGATAGCCGCAGCTCTCCTCAAAGCCGAAGATGAACTTGTCCTCGTCGTGCGTGGCCTCCAGGCGGAGGATCTCGCCGCCGATATACTTGAAGCCGGTCAGCACGTTCTTCGTCGTGACGTCGTAGGCGGCGGCAATCGCATCGGCCAGGGGCGTGGAGACGATGGATTTGACGATCTCGGCGTCCTTCGGCAGATCGCCGCGCTCGGAACGGGTGCGCAGGATGTAATCCAGCAGGACGCAGCCAAGCTCGTTGCCGCTGAGCTTGCGGAAGCCGCCCTCGACGGGAACGGCGATCGCGGTGCGGTCGGCGTCGGGGTCGGTGCCCACGATCAGATCGGGATGGACCTCGTTTGCGACCTTGTAGCTCTCGTTCAGCGCAGCGTCAGTCTCCGGATTGGGGTAGGGGCAGGTGGTGAAATCGCCGTCGGGCTCGGCCTGCGCCGCAACCATCGTATACTTCACGCCGATGCGGCGGAAAAGCTCCTGCACCGGGCGGCGGCCCGTGCCGCACAGGGGAGTGTAGACGATGTTTAAGCCGGAGGTGCGGACGCGTTCGAGGTTCAGCCCCTCCTGCATCACGCGGTCAATGTAGGCGTTCCAGAGGGATTCCGGGATGTTCTCGATCAGGCCCTCGGTTTTCAGCCCGTCGAAGGTCTTCTTCGGAAGCACGAAGTAAGGAGTGGCCTGAATTTCGCGGTAGACGATAGCGGCAGGCTCGTCGGTCATCTGGCAGCCGTCCTCGCCGTAGCATTTGATGCCGTTGTACTGTCCGGCATTGTGGGAGGCCGTGACCATGATGCCGCAGCCGCAGCCGAGCTCGCGGACGGCGTAAGAGAGCATCGGCGTGGGAGCCAGCTCGTGATAGATGTGGACGCGGATGCCGGTCTCCGCCAGGGCGACGGCGCAGATCTCGGCGTAGCTGCGGGAGTTGTGGCGGCTGTCATAGCCGATGGCGCAGGATTTGGGCAGGTCGGTCCCGTTGAGCCACTTGGCGATGCCCTGTGCGGTGCGGCGCACCGTGAACTCATTGAGACGGTTGCAGCCGAGGCCCATAATGCCCCGGATGCCGGCGGTTCCAAAGGCCAGCTCCGCACCGAAGCAGCCCTTGAGCGCGGTTTCGTTGCCTTCCATGGCGGAGAGCTCGTCCCGATAGGATACGGGGGCGTGTGCAAGCCACAGACGGTATTGCTCCTGATAATCCATAGCTCCTCCTGTTTTCTGACGTGTGAATTCGGCGGGGAATCAGTCCTCTTCTTCGATGACGGCGGGGGCAGCCTTGCTTTGAGCGGCGACCAGATTGTTGAACTGTGCGCGGGCAGTGCGGACCCGATCCAGCGTCTCGCGGATCGAGGCATCGTTCTGGGACAGGGCTTCGCTGATGGAGGCCTCGGTGCGGCTCAGCGCGTCGTCTACGTATTCAAAGGTGACGCCCTTGAGATCCTTGATCTTGGCCTGCGCCTTCTCGATCATGCCGTTGGCCTCGATCTGGGCCTGACGGTAGATCTCGTTGTCGGAGACCATCTGGCGGGCCTGGGCCTGCGCCTGCTTGAGGATGTTTTCCGCCTCGCGCTTGGCGTTGTTGATGACCTCGCCCCGGGATTCCACGATGGTGCGGGCCTGCTTGAGCTCGCCGGGAAGCTGATTGCTGATCTCATCCAGCAGATCCAGCACCTTGTCGCGCTCGACCATGCACTTGTCGCCGCTCAGGGGGACGCTTCTGGCATCCTGGATCATCTCGTACAGGGTGCTGATGACTTCTTCGATTCCGCGTTCGTTCATGAATGTTTCCTCCTGTTATTGTCCGTCGAAGGGAGCAGCCGCCCGGTAGACCGAGATCATCGTCTTGCCGTAGCGGTAGTCCTTTGCGTGACGAATCCCGCCGTAAGCGGGGTCCAAACCTTTCTCAACTGGTTTTTCGCATACTATTATACCACCAGTTTTCAAGATGTCAATTTCAGAAATCTGTTTCAGAGCGTTTTCCAGGAAATTTTCCCGGTAGGGCGGGTCCAGAAGGATGATGCTGAACCGCCTTCCGCAGCGGCGCAGATATTCCTGATAATCCGCCCGGATCACCTCGGCCCGGTCGGCGAGCTTCGTGCGCTCCAGATTCTCCCGGATGACTGCCAGAGCCTCCGGGCTCCGGTCCACGATCACGGCATGACTTGCGCCGCGGCTGAGCGCCTCGATGGCGAGCTGACCGCTGCCGCCGAACAGGTCCAGGACCTCCGCGCCGGGGACGTCAAACTGCAAGATATTGAAGATCGCTTCCTTGACCCGGTCTGCGGTGGGCCGGGTGTCCAGTCCGTCCCGGCTCTTGAGCGGGATGGAGCGGGCGGTGCCTGCAACGACTCTCACGGTGTTTCCTCCTCCTTGGAATGAAAATGCTGATAGACGGCCATTGCTGCGTCCCGCGGCAGGACCTGCTGCAGCTCCGGAAGCGTCGCCTGCCCCACGGCGGAGACGGTCTTGAAGCGCTTGAGCAGGTCTGCGCGGCGCTTTTCCCCGATGCCGGGGATCTTGTCCAGACTGCTGCCCTGGACGCGCCGGCTGCGCAGCTTGCGGTGGTAGGTGATCGCAAACCGGTGGGTCTCCTCCTGAATGCTGCCGATCAGGGCGAAGACGCTCTGCTGGCCGGAGATGCCGATCTCGCGCCCGTCCGGCGTCACCATGGCGCGGGTCCGGTGCCGGTCGTCCTTGACCATGCCGTAGATCGGGATGTGAATGCCCATCGGCTCCAGCTCCTCCCGCACGGCCTCGGCGTGGGTCACGCCGCCGTCGATCAGCAGCAGATCCGGGGCGGTCTCAAAGCCCTTGTCGCCGGCCAGATAGTGGGTAAAGCGCCGCCGCAGCACCTGACGCATGGAGGCGTAGTCGTCCTGGTCGTCCAGCCCCTCCAGCTTGAAATACTTGTAGGCGGATTTGAGCGGCTTGCCGTCCACGAAGGTGACCATGGAGGCGACGATGTCTGTCCCGGCAATGTTCGAGATGTCGTAGGACTCCATACGACGGGGCTGGCGTTCCATGCCGAGCATCTGGCGCAGAAGCTCCACGGTTCCGCGCAGCTTTTCCTCCCGGCTGGTCACGCGCTCGGCCTCCTGGCGGGCGTTCTGCATCGCCAGACTCGACATACGCAGACCGTCTCCGCGCTGGGGCACGCGAATGCTGACGTGCTTGCCCAGATCCCGAAGCAGGAGCTGGGAAAACAGCTCCGCATCCTCGATCTCCATCGGCAGGAGGATCCGCTTCGGCGCGGCGTTCCGCGCCAGATAGTACTGCTTGACCAGACTGGAGACGGCCTCCGCGGGGTTGCCCGTGATCGGAACGATCTCATAGTCCTTTTCCATCAGATTGCCGTCGATATAGTGCAAAACGGCGAAGCAGCCCTTTGCCTCGGTCTCGTAGTAGCCGACGGCGTCGGTGTCCGCCATTCGCCCGGCCGTGACGAGCTGCTTCTGGCCCAGGGCCTCGATGGCGTTCATCCGGTCGCGGAGCTGGGCGGCGCGCTCAAATTCCAGGGCGTCGGAGGCCTGGAGCATCTGCTGGCGCAGCTCGTCCGCCACGCCCTTGTAATTGCCTCCCAACAGGCGCTCGACCTGCCGCATCCGCGCCTGGAATTCGGTCTGTCCCGGCGTGCCGCGGCACCAGCCGTCGCAGTTGCCCATCTGAAAATTGAGGCAGGGCCGGTCCTTGCCGATGTCCCGCGGGAACTGCCGCGGGCAGTCGGGGAGCTTGAAGGTCAGGCGCAGGGTGTCGATCACCTTCTGGGTCAGATACCGCCCGCCGTAGGGGCCGAAATACTTTGCGCCGTCCTCCCGGACCCCTTTGACCATCGTGATCTCGGGGTAGGGCTTTTCCGGATCCAGACGCAGATAGGGGTAGCCCTTGTCGTCCTTCAGCAGGATGTTGTACTTCGGCATATACCGCTTGATCAGGCTGCATTCCAGCACGAGGGCCTCAAACTCCGAGGCCGCGATGATGACGTCGAAGTGATCCACCTTCGAGACCATGAGCTTTGTCTTCGGCGTGTGCGTGGAGGATTCCAGAAAATACTGGCTGACCCGGTTGCGGAGCTTCTTGGCCTTGCCGACGTAGATGACCTCATTGGACTTGTCCTGCATCAGATACACGCCGGGACAGAGGGGAAGGGACTGAGCCTTCTCCTTCAATTCCGTTTTATTCATACGCTCGCCATCCCTTCCGACAGATAGAACTTGCCCCAAAGGTTCGGAAAACCTTTGGGGCATATAGCTTAGAACAGATCCTTCTCCAGCACGCTGCTCAGCGTTTTGACCGCTTCCGCCTCGTCGCTGCCATCGGCGGAAATCGTGACCTCGGTTCCGGTCACAACCGCCATGGAGAGCACGCCCAGCAGGCTCTTGGCGTTGATCCTGCGCTCGTCTGCTTCAATCCAGATATTGGACTTGAAATCATTGGCCTTCTGGATGAAATATGTGGCCTGCTTGTTGTGCAGACCGGAAGCGCACCTGACAACTGTCTTCTCAGTGTACACGAGCTTCACCCCTTTAATGATGCCCTTCGGGCATCAAATTTATCAGGAACAATATACACATTAAGTACAGTTTTGTCAAGATAAAACTTTTATCCGCATTTTACGGCCGTTTTGTGAAAAATCAACGGCAATTCCAAAAATCAAGGTTGACTTTTCCGTCGTTTTGGGATAATGTGTATAAGGAAACCCTTGCGGCCCATTGGGCGGCAGAGCATTGTGCCATCGGCACAGAAACGATTATGGAGAGGTCGAATACTATGTATCAAATTCTGCACAAAAGAGAGTTGAATCCGACCGTGACGCAGATGGAGATCCTTGCGCCGCTGGTCGCAAAAAAGGCAAAACCCGGCCAATTCATCATTCTCCGCGTCAACGAAGAAGGTGAACGCATTCCGCTGACGGTTGCCGGAACCAACCCGGAAGAGGGCAGCGTGAAGATCATTTTCCAGATTGTCGGCGCGACGACCGCCCTGCTGAATTCCAAGAACGAGGGCGAATATATTCAGGACTTTGTCGGCCCGCTCGGCGTTCCCACCCACACCGAGGGCATCAAGAAGGTCTGCATCGTGGGCGGCGGCGTCGGCTGCGCCATCGCCATGCCCGTGGCCCAGGAGTTCCACCGCCTCGGCGCGGACGTTACCTCCATCATCGGCTTCCGCAGCAAGGACCTGCTGATCCTTGAGGACGAGTTCCGGGCATGCTCCGACCGTCTTGCGGTCATGACCGACGACGGCTCCTACGGCCGCCACGGCAACGTCACCGTTCCGCTGAAGGAAATGCTGGACGCCGGCGAGACCTTTGATATGATCATCACCATCGGCCCGCTGATCATGATGAAATTCGTCGTTCTCACGGCCAAGCCCTTCAACGTTCCCGTCACCGTCTCCATGAACCCCATCATGATCGACGGCACCGGCATGTGCGGCGGCTGCCGCCTGACCCTGATCCAGGACGGCAAGCGCGTCACCAAGTTCGCCTGCGTGGACGGTCCCGACTTCAACGGCTACGAGATCGACTTCGACGAGGCAATGTCCAGAGGACGGATGTACTTTGACTTCGAACGCCATGCCTACGAGGAAACCTGCAACCTTCTGAAAGGAGCGAAAGAATAATGTCCATCCATCATAAGAAGCACGAGATGCCCTCCCAGGAGGCCCAGGTCCGCGCCCACAATTTCCAGGAAGTCGCGCTGGGCTACACGCCTGAAATCGCTCTGGAGGAAGCCCACCGCTGCCTCAACTGCAAGGACCGTCCCTGCGTGAGCGGCTGCCCCGTCAACATCGCCATTCCTGATTTCATCGCCAAGGTGCGCGAAGGCGACTTCGAGGGCGCTTATCAGATTATCACCAAGTCCTCCTCTCTGCCCGCCGTCTGCGGCCGCGTCTGCCCGCAGGAGACCCAGTGCGAGAGCAAGTGCAACCTCGGCCTGAAGTTTGAGCCCGTTGGCATCGGCCGCCTGGAGCGCTTCGTGGCCGACTGGCACAACGCCAACGTCCACCATCCCGCCGTCAAGCCCGCTTCCAACGGTCACAAGGTCGCCGTCGTCGGCGCCGGTCCCTCCGGCCTGACCTGCGCGGGCGATCTGGCCAAGAAGGGCTATCAGGTCTCCATCTTTGAAGCCCTGCACACCTCCGGCGGCGTTCTGGTCTACGGCATTCCCGAGTTCCGTCTGCCCAAGGACATCGTTGCCAAGGAGGTCGAGGGCCTCAAGCAGCTCGGCGTGGACGTCGAGACCAACGTTGTCATCGGCAAGACTCTGACCATCGACGAGCTCTTTGAGGACGGCTATGAGGCCGTGTTCGTCGGCTCCGGCGCCGGTCTGCCCAACTTCATGAACATCCCCGGCGAGGGCTACAAGGGCGTCTACTCCGCCAATGAGTTCCTGACCCGCTCCAACCTGATGAAGGCCTATAACAGCGATCCCGTCACCCCGATCATGAAGGGCGGCAAGGTTGCCGTCGTCGGCGGCGGCAACGTGGCGATGGACGCCGCGAGAACCGCCCTGCGTCTGGGCGCCGAGCACGTCTACATCGTCTACCGCCGCTCCATGGAGGAGCTGCCCGCCCGTAAGGAAGAGGTCGAGCACGCCATTGAAGAGGGCATAGACTTCCGCCTGCTCCAGAACCCGGTCGAGGTCCTGGGCTATGAGAATCCCGACGACCGCCGTGACCCCAGGAACGGCTTTGTCACCGGCCTGCGCTGCATCAAGATGGAGCTGGGCGAGCCCGACGCCAAGGGCCGCCGCCGTCCCATTCCGATCCCCGGTTCCGAGTTCGTCCTGGACGTGGATACCGTGGTCATCGCCATCGGCACCAGCCCCAACCCGCTGATCAAGTCCACCACCAAGGGCCTTGAGGTCAACAACCACGGCGGCATCATCGTCAACGAAGACGGCCTGACCTCCCGCGAGGGCATTTACGCCGGCGGCGACGCCGTCACCGGCGCTGCTACCGTCATCTCCGCCATGGGCGCGGGCAAGCTCGCCGCCAAGGGCATTGACGAATACCTGTCCAAGAAATAACGACCGAATCAAATCGGGGCCGGCTCGCATGGAGCCGGCCCCGATTTCACGTGGGGTTTCCGTTTACTTCACGATCTGTCCCCAGAACAGCAGCTCCGGGTTTTCGCTGCCCTGCACGATGCAGAAGCTGAAGCCGTGATCCGCGCAGAACTCCTTCGGCTGATCCGGATTGGGCATGCTGGTGTTTTTCATTACCATGCCAGTGGCCGCAGCGGCCTCCAGACCCTCCTCATAGATATGGACCTTGGTCTTCTGGATGATGTCGTCCACACAGAGAGCGTCGGTGAACATTTTGCCGAATTCCGCCTTGCTGCCGAACATCCTGTCGCAGCCCAGGGCGCACAGGAAGCTGACAAGCTCGCCGTTTTCGAAGCTGGTCTCCAGGTCAAAGGTCGGTACCGTAACGTGGACCTTCGTGTAGTACGCCTGGCTGAGCTTCTGGGGGAGGTTGTCTGCGTCGCCGAGCACGAAGATCATCGAGACCCCGCCGACGAGCGGGATCGAGACGAGCTGGCAGCCCTCGTCCTCAAAATAGAGGTAGGAATCCGTATGCTCCATGTATTCCTTTTGTACCACCGTGCCATCCACCGCGGTGAAGTCGCCGGCTCCCTTCGTTTGGAAGGGCTCCAGCCACCCGGATTTCAGATAGAGCGCGTTGACGAGGATCGCGTTGGAATCGGCGGCGTTGTTCAGGAGCTTGGGGATCAAGCCGTTCGTCTGCTCGTTGACCCAGTCGTTGACGGCCTGCGTCAGCTCTGCAGCCGGCGCGGAATCGGCCTCGGCGCGCAGACTCTGGGAAACGGCATTCACGTAATCGGGCAGGAACGCACCGGGCAGGCTCTCGTTTCTCCAGATGGCGTTCACGACTCGGTAGGCGGAATCACTGTCGTTCTCCATCCAGGGGGAATTGAAAGCGCTTTCAAATTCGTCCACGCCTGCCAGCACGGTCTGATACCAGGCCTCAAGCTCCGCTACGCTGGAAAAGCCCAGCACGGCCAGAAGCTGATTCAGCGTCTCGCCCTCCGCGCCCTCTGCGGCCAGAGCCAGCGCGGCCTTGAAGGAGAGGGGAGAGACCGAGAAGTTCTCCTCCGCTTTTCCGTTTTCGCGCAGGAAGGCGATCAAATTGCTGTCAAAGGCGGTGAAGCCGAGCGGAGCGGCGTCCGGCTGAATGATGACCGGGGACTTGCCGGAGGTCTCCGGCTCGCTCGCGTCTTCCGGCTTCGCCTGCGTGGTGTTCGGGGCGGCGGGGCTGTCCGTTCTTGCGCGGCAGCCTGCAAAGGCGGCGGTCAGCAGGGCCGCGGCGAGAAAGACGCAGATCCATTTTTTCATCATGGCGTAACCATCCTTTCGTGTTTGGATCAGGTTGATACAATTTAATTGATCTGTAGGATTAGACGAGGGGGCAGGGGAGAGGTTCCATGCTTTTTTCTGTTGTGTTTTTGCGGCTCCTGCGGTATAATGCAATCAGATTCGTATCATCGGACAGAAGGGAGAGAACGAAATGAAACAAATCACGCTTGGACGCACGGGCATCACCGTGCCGCAGAATGCGTTCGGCGCGCTTCCGATCCAGCGCGTCGATCTTCCGACGGCGGTCGGCCTGCTCCGCCGCGCCTACGAGGGCGGCATGCGCTTTTTCGATACCGCCCGCGCCTACTCTGACAGCGAGGAAAAGGTCGGCGCGGCCTTTGCCGGCATGCGCGAAAAGGTATACATTGCCACGAAGACCCAGGCCAAGAACGCCGAAGATTTCTGGAAGGACCTCCACACCAGCCTGCGCATGCTCAATACCGACTATATCGACCTCTATCAGCTCCACTGCGTCCCGAAGTGCTTCCGCCCCGGCGACGGCTCCGGCCTTTATGAGGCAATGCTGGAAGCTAAGGCGCAGGGCCTGATCCGTCATATCGGCATCACGGCCCATCTGATCGGCGTCGCAGAGGAAATCGTTGCCAGCGGGCTCTACGAGACCCTGCAATTCCCGTTTTCCTATATCTCCTCCGAACGGGATATTGCTCTGGCTCGCGCCTGCGAAGCGGCAGGCATGGGCTTCATCGCCATGAAGGGCCTTGCGGGCGGCCTGCTCACCAACGCCGACGCCTGCATGGCCTTCGTCTCGCAGTTCGAGGCCCTGCCCATCTGGGGCGTCCAGCGCACCGAGGAGCTGGAGCAGTGGCTTTCGTTCTTCGAAAAAACGCCTGCAATGACCGACGACCTGCTTGCCGTCATCGAAGCCGATCAAAAGGCGCTCGCGGGCAACTTCTGCCGCGGCTGCGGCTACTGCGCGCCGTGCACCGTCGGCATCGTCATCAACCAATGCGCCAGAATGTCCCAGATGGTCCGCCGCGCCCCGTCCGCTGCCTGGCTTTCTCCGCACTGGCAGGCCGAGATGGAAAAGATCGACGATTGCGTGGACTGCGGCCTCTGCATGACCCGCTGCCCCTACGGACTGGAGATCCCGACCCTTCTGCGGAAAAACCTTGCCGACTACCGCTCCATTCTCAAGGGCGAAACAAAGCTCTGAACTGGATCCGCCGCTTCCATTCAAGCATAAAATCCCGCGATCTGCAAGCCTGAAAATCGGTTTTACAAATTATTTTCGTTTTTCCGAAAATAATGCTTGCATTTTCAAACCACCCGTGCTATAATACCAACGTTCGCAGGGAGCGCCCCTACGAACGGCAAATCTGGGGGTATAGCTCAGCTGGGAGAGCGCTTGAATGGCATTCAAGAGGTCAGCGGTTCGATCCCGCTTATCTCCACCAAAACATAGAGGACATCCGAAAGGATGTCCTCTATGTTTTGGTAAAGGTAGGTTTGGGGAGAATCGCCGTTCGAACAAAAGGATTTCTTTTGCGCCGGCAAAAGGGCCGCTTTGACGGCGGGACGGCGCAGCCGTACAAATTCACAGTGTCACGGAGGGGCAAAGCCCCGGAGTATCCCGCTTATCTCCACATGGTTTGATAAAGGCGCGTTGCAACTGTTCAGCCTTCAGCTCGCAGGGCGGCCGCTTGTGTCGGAACGGTAGACCCCAGACCGCCGCGCAGTCTGCCGCCCGGTGGGACGGCGGCCAGAGGTCTGGCCGCCCTACGCAGGAGGGAGAGCTGAACAGTAACTTTTTTGCAGAACATTTTTGACAAAATACATCCCGGCCCTCTTGACAGGGGGCCGGGATGTGATATAATACTTCTACAATCTTGAATACCCACGAGGGAGTAGTACCGTCCTTCCGGACGGGGGCCTGCCGTCAACCCGCAGCTTCGCTGCCGGTGCGCCCAGAAACACGAGACTCATGCACGCAAGCGTGTGTGGGTTTTTCTTTTTCGGAAAGGAGAACACAATGAAACCTCTTGCACTGCTCCCGGTTCTGCTGACCCTGCTGATGACCCTGCTGCTGACTGCCTTATGCTTTGTGAAAAAGGCGAAGCGCACAGCCGCGGAGGGGGAGAAGCTCATGAGCCAGCCCTTCTTTGTTGCCATGGCAGGGATGCTCTCGGCGATCTTCTGCATTCCGACGGCCCTCCTGCTCTGGCAGGGAAAATGGCTTGGCCTTGTCTTCCTGGCCTTTGCCGCCCTGGGCTGGGTCCTGGAGCTGGCCTACTGCAACTGCTGGGTCCGATATGACGCCAAGGGCTTCACGCACAGCAACCTCCTCGGTCTGGTGAAGCGCTTTTCCTATGAAGACGTCGCGCCTGTCTGCAAGCCAAAGTTCAAGCAGGCCCTGGCCGGCAACGATCTCTGGATCAAGGCGGGCAGCCGCCGCATCCTCATCGACGCCGCGAGCCGAAACCGCGTGGACTTCCTTCTGGCCCTGTCCCAGGGTCTGCAAAAGGCCCAGTGGACGAATGACATCCCTCGGGGCTGGGACCCCTACAACCACAACGTTCCCCAGCCCGACGGCTGGTTCCTCTTTGTCGTCACACAGCTTCTGACCATCTTCATGGTGGGGCTGATCTGCTGGATGGTATATGATTATTTTACGCCTGCTGAGACTGCGGAGACTGCCGATCACCTGGTTCTCTCCTTCTCGGACTATCATGAGCACAAGGGAGACTGGGATTTGACAGCCTCTGACGGCGAGACCTACTCCCTGGACATGAACACGAAGCGGATAGGCGCAGATCCGAAGCTTCTGTGTGACGGAACAACGCTCTACGACGTCTATCTCTATCACGGACTGCGCTCCATTGCTGCACTCCGCTGCCGGACCGGTGAGGACGTTTTGACCTTTGCTCAGTCCAAGGCACTGAGCAACCGGGAGACCAGAATCTATGGCCCATTTCTGTTGCTGTTCGCGGCCGGCATGGTTTGGGTCGATATCGGCATGATCCGCACCGCTCGGCACCCGGAGCGTTACTCCCGCCGTTACCGCCGGTTCTTCTGGCAGGACCATTATCTGCTCTCCGATCTCGAGCTTCCCTCCGCCCGCTTCCACCGGAAAAGAAAGAAATAATATGAAATAATCCCGCAATGATCAGGGGACGGTTCTCTGATTGAGTAATGAAACACTTGGGGACGGTCTTTTTGTGTTGAAAAAACAAGAGAGAGGCGCACAACAGGACCGTCCCCGTGTGTCGTATCTTTCCGCTGCGAAGAGTCAGGGAACTTGAAAAACCTGTGAAATGAAGGAAGTCGCTTGCTTTTCATACCATCATGTGATAGTATGATGATAGCATGAATGACAGGAGATGATTGGATGGGAGGCTATCAACCGCCGTTTACGATTACGCCGGAGATCCTTTCGCTGGCGGTGGAAATCGGGGAGCTGACCGGCAGAATCAGCGGCACCGCAGGGCTTTCCGCCAGCCCGGTGCTGCGGCGGACGAATCGCATACGCTCCGTGTATTCCTCTCTGGCCATTGAGCAAAACACGCTGACGCTGGACCAGGTGACCGCCGTGCTCAACGGCAAGCGGGTCATTGCCCCGCCGAAGGACATTGCAGAGGTCCAAAACGCCTTCGAGATCTATGAGCGGCTGGACGAGCTGGACCCCTTCGATGTGGAGGACCTGCTCAAGGCACACGGTGTCATGGTGCGCGGTCTGACGGGGGAGGCGGGGCAGTTTCGCAGCGGAAATGTAGGCGTCGTGGACGCGGAGGGCCGCGTTCTGCACTTTGGGACGCTTTCGGAGTATGTGCCCGGCCTTGTCTGTCAGCTCCTGGATTGGACCAAGGACAGCCCCACGCCCATGCTGATCAAGAGCTGCGTGTTTCACTATGAGTTTGAGCTGATTCACCCCTTTGCCGACGGCAACGGACGGATCGGCAGACTTTGGCACACCCTTTTATTGTCCCGCTGGCAGCCTCTCTTTGCCTGGCTGCCGGTGGAGTCCATCATCCACGACCGGCAGGCGGATTATTACGCCGCAATCAACGCTTCCAATCATGCGGCAAGCTCGACCGCGTTTATCACCTTTATGCTGGAAGCAATCAAGGCCGCCCTCCTGGAGGCGATTGAGACCGGCAAACAAACCGTCTCGACCCCGGAGATTGTCACGATTCATGTCCCGCCGGAAAAGCGCTGGGAAGCAGTCGAAGCCTGGCTGCGAACGCATGGGCAGATCCGAAACTCGGATATTCAACAACTGCTTTCTGTGTCCAGCGCAACCGCCAGTCGTCTGCTCCGGGAGTGGACCGCTGCCGGGAAGCTCTGCAAAAAACGGGTCGGCAGCTACTGGTGCTATGAATTGACCGAATGAATCGCCTGTAAATGGCGTAAATGAGGATCTGAATTATGGCAAAAAGCGAAAGAAGCCTCAGCGGCCGCAAACGCTGCCGCTGTCTTGGGTGGATCCTGTGATCTGGACGCACAAGAAGTTGCCCTGCTGCAAGAATTGTTCCAGCCGTAAATACGTAAAGGCCTGCGACACAGGATCGCAGACCTATTCAAGGCATTCAATGTGACAGGTCGGCAAGCCGGTACGGAAATGCAGCAGAATACGAAAGCAACGAGTCAATCTTCGGGTTGGCTCGTTACTTTTTTATGAACTTGCAGGGAACACTTGACTTTTGCTGAAGCACATGGACGAGATCGTAGAGATCAACACCTCGAAGTACAATGAGACCGTCGATACAGGCGCGCTGCAGGGGCAGCCCTGGACGAGAGAGCAGGAAGCCCAGCTCCGCGACCTGTTCGTGCAAGGGATCCCTCTCCCCGAGATCGCCCGCACCATGCAGCGCAGCACCAGCGGCATTCAAGCTCGTTTGCAGCGCTTAGGCTTGATTCAATCTAAAAAGCGGAATTTGTGAGGAATACAACAACGTGAGCAGATCGACGCAGAAAAACCCCGCCTTTTGTCGGAATACAGTGAAAGGCGCGTCCGAATCCTGAAGCAATTCGACTCGGAATGGGCCTGGGTGCGTTTCTCAGATTTGCAGAAACGTATCGAATCGTGTCGGAGCGTGTCGAGAGCGCCGATAGATCGAATAAACATGACCGGGAGAGCTGCAGCGGTAATGCCGCTGCAGCTCTCCCGGGATCTTACGTTATTTTGGGAAATGCGGATGGAATCAATTATGGCTGTTCCGGTCCGGATGCCTCCTCGGAACCGAACTTATTTCGCAAACGCCCGGTACAGGACGGTCACGGCCTCTGCGCGGGTGCAGGATCTGTCCGGGCTGAAGGTGGTTGCAGAGGTCCCCGTCGTGATTCCCTTCTCATAGGCCCAGAGGACAGCTTTCATATAGTAGGCAGTGGGCTTCAGATCCTCAAACGGGGCTTCGGCGATGGCCGGCTCAACGCATCCCTCCATGCGCCAGAGGAAGGTCACGACCTGCGCTCTGTTGCAGGATTTATCAGGGCTGAAGGTCGTCTTGGTGGTTCCGGCAGTGATGCCGTTTTCGTAAGCCCAAAGGACCGCTTTGTAATAGTAGCTGTCCATCCTGACGTCCGCAAAGGGATTCTCTGTCAGCTCCGGTTCCGGTGAGCCCATGGTGCGCCAGAGGAAGGTGACGAACTGGGCCCTTGTGCAGGCGGCCGTGGGGCTGAAGGTGGTTTTGGTGGTGCCGCGGGTGATCCCGTTTACCACTGCCCAGTCGATGGGAATGTGGGCCCAGTTGTCTGCCGCGGGCCGGTCGGTGAAGTGCAGGCTCGGGCACGTGCTGCCGCCGTCACAGCCCACCGCCGGGATCACGACGGTACGCATCTGGGTGGTGAAGACGCTGCTTTCAAACTCCGCAACGTAGCAGCCCTCGCCCTCCTCCTTGTAGGTGGAGGGCTTTGTCAGAATATAGGTCGTCTGAACGGTCTGCTCCAGCACGTGCGCCGGATCATGGGTGCAGATCGCCCTCGCGGTCACCTGGTTCAGATCCTCCGACCACAGGTATTCCGCTTCACCCCAGCTATGCCCAAGCGCGGGCTCGCCGGATTCGGTGTAGCTGTCGCCGCAGACGGAACAGGTCCAGACCGTATAACCGTCTTCCGTGCAGGTCGGTGCGAAGGCCTGTGCCTGGTAGCTGTGACCTGTGGCGGGGATCTCCACGGTCTGTCTGGAGATTTCTTCTCCGCATACCGCGCAGTAGACCACCTCGTCATAGCTGCCCGCAGAGGTACAGGTGGGCGGCACTTTGTTTTCGATCTGAGTTTCGCCGGCCGTGTGCCCGGTGGGCGGAACCGGCTCGGTGCAGCTGTAGCCGCAGACCGTGCAGGTTAACGTGCGGATACCCGCCTCGGTACAGGTGGGCGCCTGGGTGATCTCACTGGAAAATGCGTGCGCATCGGCGGAGAACTGCGCCAAGAGCGTCAATTCTCCGGTCACCTCCGGCAGCTCGCAGTTCAGGGCGTAGACCGTATTGCCGTCAGACCAGCCGGTGAAGCTGTAATGGTTTTCGTCGTCCGGACTGCGAAGCGGTGTGTCGCCGTCGTAGTGGGCCTGTGTGCCGTAGGGCACGTTTTCATCGGTTTCCAACAGCTCGGTGCCGTTGTACCAGTACACGGTGAAGGTCTGGAGCTCCCACTGGGCATACAGGGTAGTATCCTTGCCGCAGTCCGTGATTTCCGCCAGGTCGGCGTAGATTTCTCCCGTGCCGTCCGGCTCTGTGCTCCAGTGCAGGAAGTTATAATGCTCCCGGGTAAACTCGTTGGCGGGAAGGGCTGCGGTGCCCTCCCAGGGGAGGACCAGATCATCCATCTCGCCCTGGCCCTCGCCCGGGTCAAAGTGGACCCGTCTCGGGCGCACGAGGTCCGCCATCGCGGCGCCGGCAGCCTCCGGCTGGGTAAAGAGGAAGGTAAGCTCCCTGCGCGCTTCGATGCCGAAGTGTCCGGCCTCATCCGTTCCGTCGGCTTTCACGGCGATTTCCCTGCCGTCCGCGTCCAGAATCGGGTTGCCGTCCGCGTCCAGAAGCCGCAGATACATCACGTCGATTTCGTTCACCAGGCTGTTGTTCTGGATTGCAGCGGTGACAGTGACGGAACCGTCCTCGTTGGTCTGCTTTGCCATTGCAAGCAAGGAGACGTCTTCCTCCCGCAGATCGAGCAGAGACGGGCACGTTGTCCAGCAGACGTCGTTATCCGGATAGGCGTCCGCAAGCCTGATCGCTTCGGTCTCCCCGGAGGCGTCGTCTGTCTCAATCCAGATTCTCGCGCTGACCAGGATTCCTTCCTCGGGCACCTCGCCGCCGCGATTTTCCGCATAATACTCCGCCACGTAGGAGGCCATGTCCATGGTAAAGTGGGCCGCGTAGCCGCCCTCGTTGAGCGCGGCGATCTCCGCAGCGCTCAGCTGAATCTCCTGTCCCTCGATCGGGCAGGTGCCGTCGGTATTCGAGAAGAGGCCAACCTTCACCACAGCGTCCTCGTCAACCGGAACGCTGCTGAAATTATAGCCGTTCACCTGGATTTCCCGCAGGCCGTCGTGCGCGTCGTTGATGATCACGTCGGAAATGCCAACGTCCGGCTTGGCGAAGTCCAGGCTGAGGAGATCGGACTCGATCTGCGTGCCGTCGGCGAGGGTTGCCCGTACGTAGAGATCCGTCACGTCCGCAATCGGATCCGGAACGGTTACCTGTGCGTTGATCCGCACGTTTTCGCCGGGCTCCAGCGGGACGTCCGTGTTCTCCCAGGTGCCGGACGCTTCGCCGGTCCGGGTGAGCAGCTCCAGCCGGGTGATGGGCTTCGTGCCGGCATTGGTCACGGAAAGCTGTACGGGGATCTCGCTGCCGGCAAAGACCTCGTCGCGGTTAAAGGAGATCTCCTCAATCATCAAGCTGTCCTGGTACGCTGCCGATGCGGTATAGATGACGGATTTCTCCTTCGGGAAGGCCAGGGGTATGGTTTCGCTGATTTCGTTGCCGTCCTCGTCCACACCGGTGACCGTGACGGTCACGGGCTCGCCGTTTTCGTCCAGAATGAATTCCATCTCATCCTGATATTCCGTTGTCAGGGCGACTGCCCGCAGGCCGGACTCCGTCACGACGGCGCGGAAGCAATCAATCGTGGTGTTGCCGGGCAGTCTTGCAGCCTCGCCGTCCGTGACGGGCAGAGTCAGGCCGTAGCTGCCGTCTGTGTACTTCACCAGCTTCACCGCCATCAGTCGGTCGGTCTGAGCGGCGCCCTCCTCCTCCGGGACAGCAGTCTCGGACCAGACAACTGACAGATCCTCCAGCGTCCGGGCGCCGGCGGCAAAGTCAAAGTCGGAGGACATCAGCAGACCCAGCTGCTTGGTCATGGCGCCGAGATTTCTCGGCAGATCGGCACGAACCGTGCCGTCCTTTGCCACGGCGGCAAGATAGATATCGGGGGCTTCGTCCACCGTGGCGCCGCTTTCCGTGTCTTCGGCGGAGACGCTGTCTTCCGCGTTGGGCACACGGAGCCAGCCCACCACAAAGTGGGGCTCGCCGTCGATCGAAACAGCCGTCAGCTTCGGGTTTTCATCCTGAACCGCGTCTGTGGTCAGGTAAATGCTGTGCAGGGCAGGGAGGTTTTCGTCGGCGTCCGGGGCAGCAGACGCAGAGGGGTCGATGATTGTCAGAATGATTTCACGGCCGGAGGCATCGATGTCGGAGCCAATGTCTGCATTCAGCGCGGTTTCCGCATCGGCGCCGATCGGACGGTCATTCGTATCGACGCAGTAGCTGACGCCGACGGTGCCGTCGGGCAGAATCGCCGCGTCCATGCCGCTGACGAGGCCGGAGGTGCCGTTATACAGCGTGCGCTCCTCGCTCCAGCCGGCGTCCGTGGTGTAGATCCGGTAGTGGATTTCGTCCTGCCCGTCAAAGCGGGTGGGGTTTTCCGCGTTGGAGGCAAACACGCTGCGCCATGCTACCACAGCGGTGCGCTTTCCGTCCGCGCCCACGGTAATCGCCGCAGACGGGGCAAGATCGGGGCTGCCGTTCTCGGTCAGCCGGGTCGTGGTCCAGCTGCTTCCGTCGTAGATCGAGGCGAAGATCTCGGCCTCGTTCATTGCCGAGGCAATGGTTTCGGTCTCGGCAGTTTCTCCCGGCAGCAGCGCGGGATCCTCAGCACAGCGCACCCAGGCTGCAAGGGCGCCGGCGCCGTCTCCTGCCAGCGCAGGCTGGCTGTCGCCGTAGCCGTTGTTGCCGGTATAGCCGTCTTCCGCCGTGATGTCCGGGCCGGTCAGACTGACGCCCTCCGGGAAGGCGCCGTCCGGCGTTTTGGAGAAGTACAGACGGGTCATGTTCACCTGCTCAGCGTCGTTCTGGTCGCTCAGATAGAGCAGGATCGTGCCGTCGTCGGAGAGCAGAGGAGAGGCAGCGGGATAGGCGTTGTCCTGCAGCTTGCTCCAGGTGAAGGCGTCGCCGCCCGCGCCGCGAAGGGCAGTGCCGGCAGGCGTCCAGCTGCGCTCGAAGTCATGGAGATAATTCCGGTTTTCAATGGAAAGCGCGGCATCGGAGGAGTAGGTGACCAATCCGGTTTCCGGGTCAAAGGAGGCCGTGCCGGAGCTGGCGCTCACCGTCGGGAAATAATCGCCGGCGGTACTCCTGCCCTCCTTGACCTGCTCCCAGAGTTCGCTGACCGCATCATAATTCGTGCCGAAATCCGTTTTGAACACGTTGAATTCCCAGAAGATATAGGAATAGTTCACTGCAAAGAACAGGAACTGCGCCCTGGCCCGGACGCCCACCTCGCCGTTGAGACCAAGCTGATTGCCCCAGTCGAAGTCCGTGCCATCCGGCGCCTGGGTCCACAGACACTTCAGGTTGTAGAACAGCATCAGGTTTGAGAACAGGCCGACCTTCAAGGCCAAAAGGTCATAGTCGAAGCCGATGCCGCCGAAGAAGCGGAAGTAGCCGTTGATCAGGGCGCTGGCCATATGGTAGTTGGTATCCTCCACGTGATCGAGCGCCACGTCGTAGCTGACCCTGCCGTTTACGCCAAGCGCCAGCTCCACGGTGCAGGGGATGGGACCGAGCCAGAAGTTCTTTCGCCACATACGCTCGATATAGCCGCCGATGTGGATGCCGCCCTGTACCAGCTCGACGACCCACCCGCCGTCTTCATAATACATTTCGACGATCACATAGCCGCCAAAGTCGATATCCTTTTTGGTCTCACCCTTCATGACATCGTTCTTCTTTTGCTTCCAGAAGTCGCTGAGCTTATCGGTTGCGTTGCCATAGTCCTTTGCCCACTGGTTCCGGGTATCCTCTTTGCCGACGATGTATTTGACATAGTCGAAGAACTCGCTGTGGGACACAAAGCCGGGATGCAGCTGGATGTCATAGTTGCCCTTTTGGATGGAGACCACGCCGCGGAATGCGGTGGGATCGGGAGACGGGGCCAGGTAAATGCTGCAAATGGGAATATACTTCAGGATCACGCCTACGATATCCACAATGGTGAAGGCACCGCCGAGGAACTGGGTGAGGGGGTCACCGCCCTCTCCGGGCAGAGCTGTCTGATTCAGGCGCGCCAGGATCGTATCAATCTCGCCCTCATGATCGCCAATGGAGATCTGTTTCATGTTGATGAGCTTGAAGGGAAGCAGCCTGGAGCTGCTCTCCAGATTGCCGTATTGCGGCGAGAAGTTCATCTTGACGCCGGTGCGTTCGCCGGACACAAGCCCAAGGGTATCCTCCAGCAGGGTGTAGGACACGTTGACGGTCAGCAGGGTGACCGTGTCCTCCATGAAGGGCATTTCGATTTCAGTCCGGTTCATCGGGATCGTTTTTCCGCCGGTGGAGGTAAAGACCACCTCATGATTGCCGGAGCTGTCGCGGCTGTCGCCCCACCACAGGACGGTGGTGGACAGCGCCACGTCCGAATAGAGAAAGCTGGGACCGATATTGCCGCTGTAATCCAGCAGATCAAGCGTCATCTTCTCTCCGGAGTCGTTCTCCGTTACCGTCACGGACTGCTCCAGGATCAGCGGATGCTTGCCGCTGCCCACGTCCAGGCGGCGCATGTTGACGATCTTTTCGCCGAACATCACCTTGTCCGTTTCGCTGAGGCTTGCATCCGTTTCCAGCAGCAGCGGTTCGTAGCTGAAGGTGTCCAGCGTGCCGTCGCCCTCCTCCAGCTCAAAGAGAATCTTGATCTCGTCGCCTGCCCGCATGCCGCCGACGGCTTCTGACGGGAGCATCAGCTGCGCGGTGTTGATGAACAGCGACAGCTTGCCGCTGCTGTCCGTAACGGCCGCGAAGCCGTCCTTGCCGGAATAGGTGGCGCCTGTTCCGTCCATGCTCACCCGGAAGCGGGCATTTTCCAGATAGACGCCGTTTTTGTACACGCCCGCGTGAATCCAGAGCGGCTTGTCGGCATAGGCCGCGCCGTTCTCATCCTTGATGTAGAAATCGGCCTGGGAGATCTTGTTGAGCGTGAGGGTGTTGAGCGGGTACAGCTCCTGCTTGGCCCAGTCGCCCTCGCCGCTGAGCAGGGTCAGGGCGGAGAAGGTTCCGGCATAGATCTCGCCGTCCTCCGTTGTCATGACGCAATAGATATCCGAGGCAATTCCGCTTTCCTCATAGATTGCTGCAAAGCCGGAGCGGTCGGAACGGACCGTTTTCTGCGCACCGTCGCCGTTGGTGTAGGTCAGCTCGACCTCGCGCTTGTTTGTCACACCGGCGTAGCACTGAAGCAGGAAGAGCTTCCCGGTCAGCTTCGTGACGTTGAGCTCCAGCTCGTCCTGGAGCTGGGACAGTGTGTAGTGCCTTGCCGTCACGGTTGTGCTGCCTTCGGCCTGGCCGGAGACGGCAAGCGCCACGTCCGGGCCATAGCTTTCGGCGGGATAGTTGCGGAAATTGACCCACGCGGTACCCTGCCGAATGCTGAGCCTGGCCACGTCGTCCCCGGAAACGGTGCTCTGGGTGCCGTCCTCATCGGTCTGCGTGCGGACGTTGTCCCAGACGACCCGGTCGGTGACGCTGCCCCAGTTCACGTTCGGGTTCATCCCAATCTGGGCGTCAAGGAAAATATCGCGGTGCTTCGTGGCCTCCAGCAGCTCGCTTTGGCTCATGCCGGCGTAGAGATCCGAATTGTCCAGGGTCCAGGCGTCAGCGGCTTCCCCGTTGACGTAGATTTCAAAGGCGCTTTCGCTGTACCAGAGGAAGACGACGGAGTCATAGCTCCAGGTGCTGTCCCCGGCATTTCTGGCGGACAGCTCCACGCTGACGTTCTCCTTGAGGGCTCCGTCGGAAACCCAGTCCATGGGCCGCAGCTCATAGCTGCCGGTGTAGACGTCGGGGGCGGTGTTCTCAAAGGTGTAATCCGCCGGATCGACGGTCTGTCCGGCGACCTTCAAAATGAATTCGCAGCCGTCAGAGCCGTCGTAGTTGTCCACGGCCCAGCGCATCGTGAAGGCCGCATCGCCGACGCAGACAGGCCGCATGGGAAGGTTGTGGATGGTAACAACGGCAGGCCGCTCCTTGACCGACACAAAGGCCCATGCAGTTCTGGAGGCCGTCTCGCCATCCGAGTTCCGGAAGGTGCCGGTCAGGGAAATGGCGTAGGAGTATTTGCCGATGGTGGAAGCCTGAATAAAGCGGGAGCCGGGAATCGTGCAGGCGGACAGAGGGGCTTCGATGCTTGCCGTGCGCGTGATCTCATTCCCCACCTGCTTCCATTCGGTCAGATCGCCCGGCGCGGCATAGTAGCCGTCGAGCAGCAGCGGCGTGTAGTCGTTGTCCTGCTTGTGGTAGACCCGGATGGTATATACGACCCCGTCAGACCCCAGCTCGTGGGCGTAGTCGGTCAGGTTCGAGCTCCAGTTCAGCACCACGCTGTCGCCCTTTTGGATGGTCTTGCACTGCAAGGACTTCGCGATGCGGAGGATCGGAGCGGAGGAGCCGGAAATCGAAACAGAGGAGCTGTATTTCACAACGGCCTGTCCCTCCACGCCGCCGTTGCGGGCGGTGAGCCGGACGCGGAAGGTGCCGTTGCCGGAGGGATACACCTCGCAGGAGGCGTTATTGTCCCGCACCCGGATCGTGGCCACACGCCCCTGCGTGTCCTTCGCCCAGGTCCCGTCCTCGGTTTGATACTCTACAGCCCAGATAAAGTTATCCTGGTCAGACAGATCGCCCCAGGTGTAGCTGTCTGTGCCGGTGATGCGGGCGCTGACAACCATCTGCTCGGCGTAGTCCAGGGAAATCGGCTGCTCCGTGGCCGCGGGGAAGCCGGATTCCTCCAGCTCCAGCGCGCTCTCGGGCAGACAGACTGCCCCGCTCTGCATAAACAGGCCGATAAAGCCGTAAACCAGCTGCGCGGTCTCCGGGCTCTTGCCGTAATAGAACTCCACGGTGCCGGAGAAGTCCTCCTCCGTCAGATTGGGGGAGACGGACAGCGTTCCGGTCAGAATGCTGCTGCCCTCGGCAAGGACGAAGCGCCCGGAGAAGGTCTGGCCGCCGTCGATGGAAGCATAGAGGTGGCGCTCGGTATCGCCGGAAGCGGTTTCGCAGGCGATCACATGCGCAAGATAGGCGCTCTGTAGCGACACCTCGATTTGAATCTCCGTCTCATCCGGTGCCATGGGAAGGATCGGCGCCTCCGGAGAGGTGCTCTGGCCGGCCTCGCCGATCAGACGGATGCCCTCCAGGAAGACCTGGTCGTCAAGGGCAGTCAGGTCGATGAAGATGCCGGAATTGCTCACCGCGGAAGCAATCACGGTCGCCGCGTCGTCGGTCGCCGGATCGAAGTCCGAATCCAGATACACACCGAAGGTGTTGGTCAGACCGCTGAGGGTGGACGCGGACGGATCCAGGGTGAGACTGCCTGCGGCATCCTCCGCCGTTGCGGTGTAGGCAACGGTGAAGTCCGACTGGCTGGCGTGCAATACCGCGGATTCATCCTCCGCGGTGCAGGCGGAGAAGTCCAGCACCGGGCAGTCCTGTCCGTTGATGCGCAGGCAGAAGCCCCGCGGAAGCTGCACCGGCTCGGAGAAGTGCAGGGTCATGGGAATCACCTCGCCCGGGGCAAAGCTCGCCCCGTCAGGCACCCGGACGGTCAGCGTCGGTGCGCTCTCGGTCTCATCCAGGATCTGTGTGTCCACCGCGAAGCGGACAGCTTCGGGATCAATCAATTCATGGTATATGAGATACTGGTCGATCCAGTAACTGAATTCGCCGTGGACACGGAACGAGGAACTGCACGAGTCGCTTTGCGGATGAAGCATCAAACCCGCGAGAAAGCTTTTCAGGTCGTCGATGTACTGATCAAAGAAGTTGTCTGTATCGTACATAACCTTGCCATCAGCCTCGGTCTGCACCTCGGTTCTCCATTCAACCGTATTTGTAAGCGCTTCATCTCCTGTGCCGTCATTCCAGTTCACGGAAAACTCCATGCTCAGATCTGTCATTTTAGAACCGAAATCACCCCCAATGAAGTATGCGGTGGTATCCGCTACCGTCCAGGTTCGGTCGGTTTCCTCCATCATGGTTCCGGTGGCAAACAGCCTGCTCATATTCTCAAAATTGGCGAGGACCGCCTCGTCTTCGGCGTCTACAGGAAATGCATGATCCCATACGGCTTCATATCGATAGGCTGAACCGTCAGCATAATAGTTACAAAGACCGAGACTATCGAAGCTTGCGCAGCCGTCCTTTGCAGGGGTATAGATGGTAAACCGCTCGTCCCGGCACAGCACCTGTTTGCCGACGCAGTCGGCGTCGGTCAGGGCAACGGCCACGCCGGCGGCCGTCTTGCCCGTCGCGGTGGCCTCGTCCCAGAACAATGCGTTTTTCAGCGCGTGGAAATTGAGAACGAAGGCCATTTCGCCGGTGTTGTATTTGCCGCCGGAGAGGCAGGCGTCCGTATAGCCGTTCGTGCAGACGGTCACCGTCTTTTCGGTCTCGCCGGGGGCGAAGGTCACCGTGCCGGAGGCCGACGCCTCGGCCGTGTCGGCCACCTGCGCCGTGCCGCTGACAGCCTCATATGCCAATGTCACCGTCTGGGTTTCCGACGGGGTGCCGTCCAGCGTCAGCTTGACAGAGATCTTCGCGCCGACGCCTTCGGTATCGGTCACGGTAGGCTCCCCGATCAGGACCCGCACAGCGTGGTTGATACCTGAAGGGCCGGTAGTCAGCGCCGAACTGTCAAAGCGCACGTTTCCGGCCTCCAGCGCCTGCATGAAATCCTCAAGGGAGGTCTTCTGCTCCGGAGAAAGATTGTCATAGTTCTCCAGGGTTTGCCGGAGCTGCGCGTCGACTTCGATCATCTTCCGCAGATCGCCGACGGTGATTACGGAGCGGTCAATGGTGACCGGCTCGTCGTCGGAAAAGCTGTCCAGAACCGCCTTTGCCTCTTCCAAGGTATAGTCCTTCCCTGCAATGGTCAGCTTGGAGGCTCCGGGCTCCAGATCTCCGTTCAGAAGTCCGAGCGCGTCCATACGCGCGTAGAACAGCTCCGCCTCCTCCCGGCTGCCGGTCATCTCCGTCAGCCAGTCCAGGGCGAGTTCCTTCTCGGTATCGCTTTGCTGCGGTTTTTCCGCTGCAAACACGGATGCGCCGGAAAAATCCAGGCACAGGATCAGCACCAGCAGCATCGCGACAATCCGCATTGGGAAACAGTAACGGTGTGTTTTCATTGCAGGGCTCCTTTCTTTGCTTCGGCTGCACGATTCACGACGATCGCATTCAGACTGTCTTCACCGTGCTTACAGACAGCCTTTTCTCGTACAGTATTCATTATACCTGCTCCTGTATAAAAAATCAATCATCTTTGTCCGAAAGAATGCCCACTTTGTCCGAAAGAATGCCCGCTTCGTTTTTGGAAAGGCAGGTTCGGGTGAGGACCGCCGTTCGAACGCGACGAAACTCTTACCAACAGTAGGAAAAATAAAATCCGATTGATATGACCGGTCGGTTGCCTTTTTGCTTTTCATGCAGTATAATCATCACAGAAACACAAAGGAGGCGGGCGTATGAAGATGATGCTGGCGGAGAACATCCGCGCTTTTCGCAAGGAGCGGTCACTGACCCAGGAGCAGCTTTCCGAAGCGCTGGGTGTGACGGCTGGCGCGGTATATAAGTGGGAGGCGAAGCTGTCGATCCCGGAGCTGGAGCTGATCATCCAGATGGCGGACTTTTTCGATACCTCTGTGGACGTACTGCTCGGCTATGAGGTCAAGGACAACCGCCTGGAAGCGACGGTAAAACGATTGCAGGAATACCGCCGCAGCAAGGATTGGGATGGGCTCGCGGAGGCGGAAAAGGCACTCATGAAATATCCGCACTCCTTCCGGATCGTCAACGAGAGCGCCGCGCTGTACCGCGCGTTTGGCTTTGAGAGCGGGGACAGGGCCCTGTTTCACCGCGCGCTGGAGCTTCTGGAACAGTCCCGTCTGCTGCTGAGCCAAAACGAAGATCCCCAGATCAGCGAGCAGACGATTTATGGAAGGATCGCGCAGACCTATTTGGGGCTGGGCGAAACGGACAAGGCCATCGAGCTTTGGAAGGCCCATAACGCGGACGGACTGTACAACCCCCAGATCGGTCATATTCTGGCCCAAAGCGATCAGATCGAGGAGGCGGTACCGTTTCTGTCTGAGGCCCTGACAAAGCTGCTTTCCGATCTGGTCAACACGATCGTCGGCTATATGAACGTATACATGAAGCGCGGGGATCAAGCTTCCACCCAGGCGATTCTGAGCTGGAGCGTCGGACTACTTCAGGGGCTGCGGGAAGGGAACAAGCCCAATTACTTCGACAGAGTCAGCGCGGTTTTTCTCGCTGCGCTTGCCGGATCGCAGTTCCTGTCCGGGCAGAAAGTCGAAGCGCGCAACACCCTGATCAAAGCCAAAGAGCTTGCCGCGTTCTTTGACGCCGCTCCAAGCTACGATGAAAGCGACGTCCGCTTTGTCACCCACATCGAAGGCGCCAGCGCCCACGACGACATGGGGGCGACGGCCATGGACGGCGTCGAGCTTGCGGTAAGCCAGTTTGAAAATGAGGAGTTTACCGCTCTTTGGAGCGCGGTGAACGAAGAATAAGCAGGATAACAGATTTGAAAAAGGAGTTATAAAAATGGAAAACGAAAAAGAAACCGTTGTGAAAAAAACCGTCAGATCCGGCATCACCTTTGGCAGCGCCCTGGCGATGGTCATCAGCTATACCGCGTGGCATTCCGTCGGCTGGGCGATTTTCCACGGACTGCTCAGCTGGGTCTACGTGGTGTACTATATCATCCGCTACTGATGACGATGCAGGAGGGATAGCCGATGAGCAAGAAAGAAATCAAGGCGCTGCGGCGCCCATATATCAAAGAGTTGTTCCGGAAAAATCGATTCAACCTTGTCATGACCGTGTTTGCTTCCCTGTTCGGCGCCGCGGCGGAGCTGGTGATCTCCTGGCTCATCAAGGAGGTCGCCGATCTGATCTCCGGAGAATGCCCCTACAGCTTCAGCACGCTGCTGATCGTCGCGGGAGGCGCGTTTGCGCTGTTTGGACTGGGATGGATTCTGGACAGGACATTTCTCTCTGAGTTCCGCGCAAAGGCAATGAAGCAGTATCGGGAATACGTTTTTGACCGGCTGATGGAAAAAGGCATTCAGGCCTTCTCCGGCGAGAACAGCTCGCTCTATCTTTCGGCACTCTCCAACGACGTGAACACCATCGAAACGGAATTTGTCGGACGGCTGCAGAGCACAATCCAGGTCGGCATCACATTTGTCGGCGCGCTGGCCATGATGCTGTGGTTCAGCCCGCTGCTGACGCTGATCGCCATCGGCTTCTCCCTGCTGCCCATCATCGTCTCTGTGGTTTTGGGAAACAAGGCGGCAATCGCGGAGAAGAACGTTTCCGATCAAAAAGAGACCTATACCGGCATGCTGAAGGACGCGCTTACGGGCTTTTCCGTGATCAAGAGCTTTAAGGCGGAGAAAAGCATTGCCAAATTGCATGATCACAGCAACGCTGAGGTAGCGGAAGCCTCGAAAAAACGCACGAAGGTGAACGTACTGGTAAGCTATTCCTCAGGCATTGCGGGAGCAATCCTGCAGTTTGGCGTGTTCTTCGTTGCCGCCGCGCTGGCGCTCTCCGGCAAGGGTATCACGGCAGGTACCGCCATCGTGTTTGTTCAGCTGTTGAACTACGTGCTGGGGCCAATCCAGGTATTCCCGACGTTTTTCGCAGGCATGATGTCCGCCAACTCGCTGATCGACAAGCTGGCGCAGGCGCTGAACAAAAACGTTTCCGAAGAGGGCGAGCTGATCCCGCCGCAGCTCACCGATGGGATCTCGGTCAAGGATCTTGCATTTGCCTATGAAGAGGGAAAGCCTGTGCTGTGTGACGTGGACATGGAACTGGGCGCAGGCGGCTGCTACGCCCTGGTCGGCGGCTCCGGCAGCGGCAAATCGACGATCCTGAACCTCTTGATGGCCTCCTCGAAAAGCTATCAGGGCGAGATCTTTTACGACGGCAAGGAACTGAAGAATATTTCCGCCGGCTCCCTCTACGATCTGGTGTCCATCATCCAGCAGAACGTCTTCGTCTTTAACAGCACCATCCGCGACAACATCACCATGTTCTCCGAATTCCCGGAGGAAGACATCGACCGCGCTGTGCGCCTTTCGGGGCTGAAAAAGCTCATCGACGAAAAGGGCGCGGACTATCTCTGCGGTGAAAACGGCTCCGGCCTCTCCGGCGGCGAGCGGCAGCGAATCTCTATCGCCAGAGCGCTTCTGCGGAAGACACCGGTGCTGTTCGTGGATGAGGCCACGGCGTCCTTGGACGCGGAGACCTCCTTTGAGGTGCTGGACGCCATTCTGAAGCTGGACGGCTACACCCGCGTGATCGTTACCCACGACCTGGACGAGAATATCCTGCGCCGCTGTACCGGTCTGTTCGCGCTGAAAAACGGCGCGGTTTCGGAACAGGGTACCTTCGATGATCTCATGGCGCAGAAGGGTTACTTCTATTCGCTGTTCACCGTCTCCCAGAGATAATCGGAACGACCGGGGAAAACGCCGCCTTTTTCGGCGTACTGCGACACGCAGCGGAAAGGCCGCAGAAGCAATGGCATCCAATAGGTCAGCGGTTTGATGACCGAAGGCCACACAGAGGGCGACGCCCGGAGTATCCCGCTGATCTCCGCCAAAGAAAAACAGTCATCCGAAAGGATGGCTGTTTTTCTTTGGCGGAGACAGGTTTGAGCGAGAACCGCCGGGTCACGGCGGGCCGCGCCGCAGGGGATTCCGCTGCCTGCCAACGAATCAGATTCGAATCTGCGTCAGGATCTTCTGCTTCCGGATTGCCGTTCATCTGTCACGTCATAAAGCTCCAGGTTATGATCTGCCGCAAACAGGGCGCGATAGTGATGGTGTAAATCCCGGATTCGATAAAGCCGCTTTCCTGCGGCGTCTCCGTATTCTTTCGCCAGTTCCGCAAAATCCGGAAATGCGGAATGATAAGCCTCATCCAGCGCCTCGATCTCTTCCACGACGGAAATCGCGCTTCTGGTTTCATAGCGGTCGACGTTATCCGATCGGAAGGAGAGAAGGATCATTCGATTCGTCTCCTGAACAGGGTCGGCGCAGTTGAGCCATTCCGATTCTGTCCGGTAGATCGTTCTGTTCAGCAAGGCGGATGATTCCGGGGAAAGCGCAGTCAGATCATCCTGCTCTAAGCGGATCGGATTCAGCGTTTTCCCCCGGCCCTCCTCGTGCGGAATGAAAAGCGTGACCGAACGGCTCCCGGCATGCTTCAGAAGGCCGACCAATTCGTCGGTCTGGCGTACGTTTTCCTTTGTGATCGGAATACCGGAATCAAACGAGATGCCGGCCTGATCTGCCGCGTGCATCATCCGGAGCAGCAGATCATAATCCCCGATCCTTCCCGCGAAACGATCATGGTAATCCTTCAGTCCGTAGACTGTAAAATTGAGATCCTTGATCCCCTCGGCTTTCAGCATCTGCATCAGCTCTCTGCACTGCCCTTCATCCCGCATTGCCATGCCATCGCACTGCAGGAACTCAGCCGTCGGGCTGCCAAGTCTTCTGAGGGTTTGAATGGCCTTCCGTAATTCCGGATGCTCCATCGAATAGCCGAAAGCATACGAGACGTTGACGCCGGGCCGCGCCGCTCTTAATTCGCTGATATACCGTTCGGCAAGGACGACGCCGCGCTCCCACGCCGTTCCAACCGGTTTTCCATCCCAGGACAACAGACAATACCGGCAGCGGTTAAAGCAGGGCACGCAAAGATTCTGAATCATGATGGATTGTGTTTGGATTGCTTTCATGCTTGTCAGTCCTCCTGATTCCTTCGGATGTCTTGTCGAGAGCAGAGGTTTGCGTTCACGTCCATTTTACAGGAAAGAACAAAGGATTGCAAGCACGGATCTTGTCAGTTTTTTCAGGATTGAAACGCAAAAAACGTATTGACACTGTGTCAGCATTGTGCTACAATCCAATTGTTGACACAGCGTCAACAATCATTCCGGAAGGAGAACGATTATGATCAAGGGTACCCCGGAGCTGATTGCCACACGGCGGGAGGAGATCATCAACGCCTGCCAGCGGCTGTATCAGTCCATGAGCTTCAAGGAGATCACCCTGAAGGAGATCGGCGCGGAGACCTCTTTCTCCCGCCCCACCATCTATAATTATTTCCAGACCAAGGAGGAAATCTTCCTGGCCCTCTATGAGCGGGAATACCGGCATTGGAACGCGGAGCTGGAGACGATCCTGGCTGAACACGAAGGACTCACCAGACCGGAGCTGGCGGAGCTGCTGGCTCGCTCTTTGGAAAAGCGGGAGCAGCTTTTGAAGCTGCTGGCCATGAACAACTACGACATGGAGGCCAACAGCCGTCCGGAGCTGCTGGCGTCCTTCAAGGCGGCCTATGGAAAATCCCTGGAGAATATGGATCGGATCCTGCAAAAATTCTGCCCGGAAATGGACGAGAGCCGGCGGCTCAGCTTCCGGCTGGTCTTCTTCCCGTTTATGTTCGGCATCTACCCCTACGCTGCGGTGACGGAAAAGCAGCGCAGCGCCATGGAGCAGGCCGGCGTGGATTTCCGTTATTGTTCCATCTATGAACTCACCCTTGCCTGCCTGCTCAGGCTGCTGGGTTGACATTATTTCAAAAAGGAGAACGAATATGGCTGAAAAGATCATTCAAACCGCAGGCAGAAACCAATTGGGAGAATTTGCTCCCATGTTCGCCCATCTCAACGATGACGTGCTCTTCGGAGAGGTATGGAACGAAGGGACCATCGACGTCAAAACCAGGTGCATCATCACGGTCGTGTCTCTGATGGCCTCCGGGATCACGGATTCGTCCCTGACCTACCATCTGCAAAACGCCAAGGCGCACGGGGTCACCAGGGAGGAGATCGCCGCCATCATCACCCACGCCACCATGTATGTGGGCTGGCCCAAGGGCTGGGCGGTGTTCCGTCTGGCGAAGGAGGTCTGGAATGAGGAGAAGCCGGAGCTGACCGAGAAGGACCGCTATCAAAATGAGATTATCTTCCCGATCGGGGAGCCCAATCCCTACGGGCAGTTCTTCGTGGGGCAGAGCTATCTGGCGCCGGTGTCCGAAACCCAGGTGTCCATCTTCAACGTGACCTTCGAGCCGGGCTGCCGCAACAACTGGCACGTCCATCACGCCAAGTCCGGCGGCGGCCAGCTGCTGATCTGTGTCGGCGGAAGGGGCTGGTATCAGGCTTGGGGCGAGGAGCCGGTAGAGATGACGCCGGGTACGGTCGTCAATATCCCCGCCGGGATCAAGCACTGGCACGGGGCTGCGGCGGATTCCTGGTTCTCCCATCTGGCGATCGAGGTGGCGGGAGAAGAAACCCGCGCCGAATGGCTGGAGGCCGTAGACGCCGAAGCATACGCCAAGCTGAAATAAGGCTCCCGCTTGAAGGGAAACGTTCGGCAGTCAGTGCGGCGTCGATCTTTCAAATGACAGGCGTTCTGATTAAAAGAAGGACGGAGCCGTGGGAAACCTTGCAATTATTTTCTGAGCGCCATGAGTCTGCCTTAGACGAAAAGCTCCCCGGAATGGGGCAATGTCATTAAGTTAAGATGACAGGAAAGAATACCTCGTATCCAAACAAGGGTACGGGGTATTTTTTTGTAGAAAAATGCGAAAA
>OCVV010001304.1_pt1 | contig 35812 bp, 31 predicted proteins | sample 1539721 | NCBI WGS metagenome assembly OCVV01 (sample SAMN02144230, study PRJEB22623) | gut metagenome | biome: sheep rumen | host: Ovis aries | place: New Zealand | reverse complement strand
CTTGAATGCTGTTTGTCAAAAGCGGCGGTGGATTGAAAAATTTCTTCTGGATTCCTCCCCTCAAAGACTTGACTTTTAATAGTTAGTCTCGCTTCTGTCATTCCGCCCTGTTCCGGGTTTCCGGGACAGGGCATTTCTTTTATCTATAAGACAAGCGGGCTGCAAATTTGCCGCCCGCTTCATGTTCATCAGCTCCACGTCAGCTGCAGCTGACGCTTATGATTTGCGCAATCCAGAAGGTACAGATTCATCAGCGTCTGATAAGGCAAGCCGGACTGCTCTGAAAGCTGCTTAAAATAATCAATGACTTCCTGATCAATACTGATCGTCACTTGTTTTTTCAGTCTCTTTGTGTATGGATTTTTGCGGGGATTGAGCTTCTCAATCTCATACTCTTCGGTCACAGCGTTACCCCATCCTTAAATATCGCGATCTCGCGGTAGTCGTGCAGCTCGGACTGGGTCCTTTCGCCGGATGCGACCGCCAGGATCTTCTGGAAGAAGTCCTCCGTGGTCTCCTCCATCGTCTTGCCCTGTACCAGGACGCCGGCGTTAAAGTCGATCCAGTTCTTCTTGCGCTCCGCCAGGGCGGTGTTGGTGGCCACTTTCACCGTGGGGATCGGCGCGCCGACGGGCGTACCGCGGCCGGTGGTGAAGAGCACCAGGTGAGCGCCGGCGGCCATCAGGGCCGTAATGGCGCACAGGTCGTTGCCCGGGCCGTAGACCAGGTTCAGGCCCTTATGGCTCACATGCTCACAGTAATTCAGCACGTCCTCCACCTCGCCGGTGCCGCCCTTCTGGGTGCAGCCGAGGCTCTTGTCCTCCAGGGTGGTGATGCCGCCGGCCTTGTTTCCGGGAGAAGGATTCTCGTATACCTCCTGGCCGTGACGGATGAAATATTCCTTGAAGCCGTTGATCAGGCCGACGGCCTTCTGGAAGACCGCCTCGTCCCGGCAGCGGTTCATCAGGATGGTTTCCGCGCCGAACATCTCCGGCACCTCGGTCAGCAGGCTCGTGCCGCCGCAGCGGGTGAGCAGGTCCGACACGCTGCCCAGCAGGGGGTTCGCGGTGATGCCGGACAGGCCGTCCGATCCGCCGCACTTGAGGCCGATGACCAGCTCGGAGGCGCTGATGGGCTCCCGCTTCTGCTTCGCGGCGTACTGCGTCAGCTCGTCCAGCAGCTTCATGCCGGCCTCGATTTCATCCTCCGCTTCCTGCGTGACCAGGAATTTGACCCTCTCCGGGTTGACTTCGCCCAGCACAGGCTTAAAGACGTTCAGGTTGTTGTTTTCGCAGCCCAGGCTCAGCACCAGCACGGCCCCGGCGTTCGGGTGATGCACCATGGAAGCCAGGAGCTTCTGGGTGTTGGCGTGGTCCTCGCCCAGCTGGCTGCAGCCGTAGGGATGCACGAAGCAGTGGATGCCGTCCACCCGGTCGCCGTAGGCTTCCTGGGCCAGGCGCTCCAGGGTCTTGGCCGTGCCGTTCACACAGCCGACGGTGTTGACGATCCACACCTCGTTGCGGATGCCGACCTGGCCGTCCTCCCGGCGGTAGCCCATGAAGGTGGCTTCCCGGTCCAGGGGCAGCTTGCAGGATACCGGCTGGTAGGTATAGTCCAGCACGCCGGACAGGTTGGTTTTGACGTTATGGGTGTGCACCCACATCCCCGGGTGGATGGGCGACGTGGCGTGGCCGATGGGGAAGGCGTACTTGACGATGTTGGACCCTTCGGGGATCTCGCTCAGGGCGAACTTGTGGCCCGCGGGAATATCCTCCGCCAGGGTCACGCCCAGGCAGGTCTCTCCCTTCTTCAGGGCTTCCAGGGCGACGCCCACGTTGTCTTTCTGATTGATGCGGATAAATCTGGCCATCCGTTTTCACTCCGTTTCACCGCCGGACAGGGCGGGTTTTTGTTTCATCAATTATAAAAGAAAACGGGGCTTTCGTCAATCATCAACCGCTGTACCAGAGCAAGGCGCAGAAACGAGGCGCAGAAACGGGTTTTTAGTCGATTCAACATTTTCTAAGATTTTTTTCTTTTCCCGCTGCCACCGGGCCGTGCGTATATAAAAGCGACCGGGCGTTAGAAAGCGCCTGATGAAAATGAAGACACACAGGGCCGTTCAGGCCGGATAAAAAGGAGATGATCACTATGAAGATGACTAAGCAGAATCTGGAAACCCTTTTCAAAGTTAGCCTTGCCGTGACCGGTGTGGCCACCCTGGTCCTGGGCGGCGCCGCTCTCTTTGACATCGACCTGTCGGACGGCCTGCGGAGATTCCTCGGCATCGCGGACCTGGTGGCCGTGCCCGCTTTCGTGTACGCGGCTCTCAACAAGATCAAGGGCACCGCGCAAGTCGAGGCCTGATTCCCTTTCTGAAAATAGGCTCCGGCCGTGGGTATCAGCCACCGAACAACTGCTGATCCCATTTCACCCCGTTCACTTAAGTTTACATGATCAACCCCCTGAAAACCCGTCGGCTTTCAGGGGGCTTTGGCTTTTTAATAATACAGGTTCCCGAACCAGTTCATCGCGTCCAGCCATTTGGTGGAGGTCTGGATGCCGCTGGCGTAGGGGAAGAAGGCGATAAAGAAGGCCGCGCAGATCAGGATGTAAAGAATCACCAGCAAGAGGGAGATCCGGTCTGCCCGTTTTAATGCCGCTTCGCCGCCTTTTTTGAGGGCTGCGGCCGCGCGGCGGTCCGTCCAGTATTCGCCGATCAGGGAAACGGCCAGGATGACGAAAGGGACGGACGGGAAATAGTGGTAGATGTAGGTGCCGCGGGGCACCAACATCCACGGCAGGTACTGGGCGGCAAAGCAGATGGTCAGCAGCAGGGGCCGGATGTCCCGTCCGTTTTCCGGGCAGAACCAGCCCGCTTCCAGCTTCCGTTTTCCGCCGAAGAGGATGGGATCGATCTGGTGCCGGATCAGGGCGTAGAATACCATCAGCATGGCCAGGATGCCCACCCACCAGACGGCGGGGTTCCCGAAGGCCAGGATCGTGCAGGCGGTGCCGGCGGGCTCGTAGGCGTCCGCCGCGTAGTACATGGGCTTCATGGACAGGGGCCACTCATACCAGGGGGAATAGAAGGGATGGTCCATCCCCAGCCCGGGCTGGCTGTGATAGCTGAGCATGCCCTCGGCCGCCTGGATGATTTTCTGTACCGAGACCCCGCCCGAGGGGGCGAAGTAGGGGATGTAGGACAGGTAGTAAATCCCCAGCGGGACAGCGATAAAGAAGATCAGGCAGGAAGCCAGCGTCAGGAGAACGCGGCCGCCGCTTTGGGCGGTGCGGACCGTTTCCTTCCCCTCCTCCGTTTCCTCAAAGGGCGGAGGCGTCGGGGGCGTCTGCTCCCCCTTCCGGGCGGGAGCGGTCTGTTTTCTCTGTTCCTCTTCGGCCTTTTTCTCCCGGAGGAGCTGCTTTGCCGCGAAGATCAGCCGGCCCTTTCTCCACAGGCCGATGAAGAACAGCGCCGCCAGGCCGACCCCGGCGTAGCAGCCCGTCCATTTGGAGGCCACGGCCAGGCCCATGAACAGGCCGGACAGGCCGAGGGGGACCAGGTTTTGCTTGAGAGACGCGCCGAAAAAGTCCGTAAAGAACCAGCGCAGCATGAAGTAAACCGCCCAGAGGATGAACAGTACCACGAAGGAATCGATGGTGGCCAGACGGGTCTGGGTGTAGTGCAGGGTATCGAGGGCCATCATCAGCGCGGGCAGGATGGCAAAGCGCCGTTTTTTAAACAGGAGCCTGCCCAGCAGGTACATGGCCGGCAGCATCAGCACGCCGCACAGGGTCCCCGCAAAGCGCCAGCCGAACGGGGTCATGCCGAACACGGCGATCGCCCAGCTCATCAGGACCTTGCCCAGCGGCGGGTGGGTGGTTTCATAGGGGTACATCCCCGTCAGGTGCTCGTAGGCCGTGCGGGCGTGGTAGATCTCGTCAAAGTACATGGAGTTATACCAGCCCGGCTCGCCGGACAGGGTGTTCTGCTCGTCGTGCAGGGCGGCGGGGCTGTCCCCCGCGGAGCTAAGTGCTCCGGCGATGGGCAGAACGTTCCCTTCCGCGTCGCGGAAGATCACCTCGTAGAGGTTGAGGCCGGGCCTGCCCGTGATGCGGACATAGCGGCCGGACAGGGACAGGTTATCCGGCCCCTTCCAGGAACGGACGTAATACCACTGGAAGAGGTTGCCGATGTCCATATTGCACACGTAGTCTTCGCCAAAGCGTTCCCCGTCGTCGCTCACGGCCACGAAGAACTCCCGGTCGTACTGGTGGACGCCGCCGATATAGAGCATGCGGAAATCGCTGCGCTGTTCCCCTAAGTCGAAGGTGACAGTCTGCTCCGTCTCAGAGAACATATAGCCCGTCTGTGGGGAGGTAAAGGAGCCCAGGTGCCAGAAGGCGAGCAGGGCGTAGCAGACCGTGATAGCGGCCATGATCAGCCAGTCCTTTTTGTCCATCCGGTGGCGGGAAAGCCAGTCCTTTTCCTCTAAAACGGGGGGCAGGGCGGGCCCGGACGTATCCTTTTGTTCGTCGTCCCGCAAAGAGCGGCTGCCAAGGGCCAGAGGGAGAAGATTGGGCTCTGTCCGCCGAAGGGCGATATAGACCGAAAACGCCGCCGACAGGACGCTCAGACAGGCGGAAGCGTATTCCAGGCCGGTCATATCGCTTTGAATCCCCATCATGGGGCTGGTCAAATGGCCCTCCGCCCCGCCGATCCGCACGTTGCGGGACAGGACGCAGCCGACGTTCAGCAGGGAAGCCGCCGTGATCAGCCCCAGCAGGACGAGGACCCGGTGGTCCTTTTCCAGATACCAGGCCAGGACCAGCAGGGGCAGGGCGGCAAAGAGATACCTTTCGTGCATCATCCCGCCCAGGTTGAACAGCAGGGCCAGCAGGATGGCCCCGTACAGCGGCAGGTGGCGAAGCTGTCCGGAAAGGATAAAGGCGGCCAGCGCCAGCCCCAGGGCCAGGACGATCAGCAGGGTGGAATAGGCCTGATAGCTGAAGGGGAACAGGGCCGTCAGCGACACCAGCGCGCCGGCCGCCGCGGCAACTAAACACAAAATCTTTTCCTTCCCGTTTTCCCGGTCGCGCAGGAAGAAGGCGGCCAGGGCCGGCAGGGCCAAAAGCAGGCCGGCCAGCAGCGGGAACAGGGGGGAAGCTGTGCTTTCGATGCCCACCCAGTTCGCCCCGATCAGGAAGTACAGGTTGCAGGCGTTGACCGTGGCGTGGGCGTAATAGCTCATCGTCCTTCCGTACAGGGCGATCAGCCAGCCGAAGGGCTGGTCCCCCTTGAAGGGCAGGATCAGGGCCGCCGCCAGCAGGAGGGAGACCCCCGCCCCGATGCCAAAGCGGATCAGGGCCCTGCGCAGGGCCGCGCTGTCCTTTCTCTTTGAAAACAGGTCCAGCCCCAGGGCGGCCAGGCCCATGGGCCCGAACATCAGGGCCTGGGGCTTGATCAGCACGGCGGTCACATAGGCCGGCAGGGCGAACTCCCAGCGGCCCTCGATGGCGGCCAGCACTGTGACCAGAAGGAAGAGCATCATCACGCCGTCCGACTGGCCCCAGCCCGCCCCGGTCAGGAGGATGGTCGGGTTCAGCAGGTAGAAAAAGCCCGGCATCAGCGCGGACAGGGGAAGCCGTCCGCCGCGCAGGGAAAGCTTTTCTTTTTTGAGGATATAGGCGGTCAGGAGCCCCGCCCCGATCAGGTCAGCCAGGACGGGCGGCAGCTTGATCAGCCATTCGGAAGCGGACGCCCCGAACCACCGGCCCAGGGTGACGAACAGGCCCAGGATCCAGATGTATCCGGGCGGGTAATCGCAAAAGCTGTTCGGGTTATAAAAGACGCCCGGCCCATCCTCCGCCATGCTCTGCCCCCAGGCGATAAAATCGCTCACATCCACGTTATAGCCGTGGACAAAGCTCATGAGGATCAGGCGGAGGAACAGGGCGATCAGGAACAGGACCAGCAGTCCCTTTGCCGCCGGCACCGTGCGGCCGGACCGGGCGACAAAGGCCCCCCGGACCAGCAGCACCAGGTACAACCCGGCGAAAAAGACCAGCAGGGCGGAGGGAAGAAGGGGTCCCCTGCTTCTCCCGCCGGATGCCTGGGCGCTTTCTTCATTCCGGCTGTCTTCCGCGTACCAGGCGGCGGCGCGGACCCCGTCGGGCAGGGCGTCCACCCGCGTCAGGGAGATCCCGTCAAACCAGGCTTCGCCCTCCGCCTCCCCGGAATAGCCGCCCAAGCGGGCAAAGACCGTCACAAAATGCTGGTCCGCCCCGGTGCGGCCGTAAAAGCTCACCTGCCGCCATTCCCCTTCGGTATCATAGAGGGGCTCCGAAAAAGCGTATACCCCCGCCACGGACAGATTCGCGCCCATGCCTTCCCGGCAGGACGCCTTGATCCAGCCGGACAGGCAGTACAGGCTGTCCGGCTCCACGGCGACGTCCGTGGCAAAGCGGGCGTCGTTGGCGATCCGGTTTTCGATATGGCCGCTGACGCCGCCTTCCCTTCCTTCGTCAAAGGAAAATACGGTGTAGGCCTCGCTGTGCACGTAAGCGTCCTCATACCAGGCGCTGTCTCCGTTCTGCAGGCGGGAAAAATCCGTCTCCGCGATCAGATTCACCCCGGCGGGGGTGGCCTTTTTCTGCCAGGGCTTCAGCAGGAACAGAACGGCGGCTGCCAATACGACGGCGGCCGCCAGAACCGGTATCCAGCGCTTTTTCAGGGCATTTTTATTCATGCTTCCTTGTTCCTTTATGTTCTAACTGATGGGCGTCGTATTAAAAAGCGCCCTTAATGTAGCGGAACCCCGCGTCGCTCTTTTCCAGGATGTCGAAGCGGAGGTTTGTTTCCCCGGTTTCTTCGGTCCATTGCCGGGCGGCTTTTCGGATCCGCTCGCGCTTGACGCTGTCTGCCCGGGCGGCGCCCTCAAACAGGCGACTGGCGCTTTTGACCTCGATCATGGCGGTCACCGGCCCGTCCCGGGCGATCAGGTCGATTTCCCCGCCCCGGACCCGGTAGCGCGCCCGGATCACCTTGACGCCCCGGGCGCGGAGATAACGGACGGCGGAAAGCTCCGCCCAGACACCGGAAACCTTCATAATACTCCAATAAAACCGTTCTAAATTTCAAATGCGTAATTCTTAATGCGTAATGCGTAATTCGCTGCCTTCGGCAGCGGAGTTGCCCGCCGCTTTTAAGATTGATCGCAAAGTATCTATCATTACGCATTACGAATTAGGCATTACGAATTTCCCAATAAAGCTCTTTCGGTGCGCCGGGCACGGTCCCAGCCTTTTCAATGCCTCAATGTGCTCTTTGGTTCCGTAGCCCTTGTTTCGGGAAAAGCCGTATTCGGGATACAGGCGGTCCCATTCCGCCATCTGCCGGTCCCGCGTTACTTTGGCGATGATGCTGGCGGCGGCGATGGAATAGCACAGGGCGTCGCCATGGATGATGCCGCGCTCCTGACCTTTAAGCCCCAGGCCCTCCAGCGCGTCGATTAAAAACAGCTCCGCCGGGACCTGCTCCGCCGCCCGGCGCATGGCGTTCTTCGTGGCGTTCAGGATGTTGATCTCGTCGATCTCTTCCGGGGAGGCTTCCCCGACGCCGATGTACAGGGCTGTTTTCTGAATCTCCTCAAAGACCTGCTCCCGCCGCTTTTCGGACAGCTTCTTGCTGTCGTCCACGTACAGAAGGAGGGGTTCCTTGGGCATCACGACGCAGGCGGCCACCACGTTGCCCATCAGCGGACCGCGGCCCGCCTCGTCCATCCCGGCGAAGACGACACCGCTCTCCCACAGGGGAAGGTCCGTCTGAATCAGCTCATTCAGGCGTTCCTGACGGCTGCTCCGCATGGCTCTCCTCCTTCCGCGCAAAGGGCACCGGCGCTTTTTCCAGGGTGAGGCGGCCGAGCTTTCCGGCCCGGAACTCATCCAGCACCACGCGGCTGCCCCGCTCTGTGTCCGTCTCGTTTCCCTTCAGCAAAAAGCCCCGGCCCCGGCAGACGGCTTCCATCAGGGAATCCCCCCGAAGGGCGCTGTCCTGCACGTGGAAACGCTCCATGACGGCCTCCGGCTTCATCTCCATCATATCGTCCAACAGGTGGACCGCCAGGGCGTATACGTCCTGCACGTCGTCCCGGATGGCGGCGATGTAGCTCAGGCGGACGGCGGCGTTCTGATCGTCCAGCCGGGGCCACAAAAGGCCGGGCGAATCCATCAGCTCCAGATACGGGGTCACCTTCACCCACTGGGCGGAGCGGGTGACGCCGGGCCGGTCGCTGACCCGGGCGACCACGCTGCCGTTCAGCCGGTTGATCAGGGTGGACTTGCCCACGTTGGGCACGCCCACGACCATGGCCCGCACCGTTTTGGAAATGCCCCGGGCCCGAGCCTGGGCCACCTTCTTTTCCGCCTTGGCGGTGATCAGGCGGAGCACCTGCTTGTACTGGCGGTTCACGTCGATGGCCGCGCAGGTGATCCCCAGGGAGCGGAAGTACGAAAGCCAGCGCTCCGTCTCCTGTTCGTCGGCCAGGTCGCTCTTCTGCAGGACCAGAATATGCTCCTTGTCCCGCATCATACGGATCAGGTCCGGGTTGCGGCTGGCCCTGGGCAGGCGGGCGTCGCACAGCTCCACGATCACGTCCGCCCGGGACAGCTGCTCCTGCAGCTGCCGCTTGGCCTTGGCCATATGGCCCGGATACCAGTTGATTTTCTGACGGCTTTCACTCATGCTGACCGACCCCTGTTCGTTGATTTCCCGTTCATCATATCACGAAACACTTAAAATGAAAAGAAAAGCGGAAGAATAATATGTAAAAACACCAGTTCTTTCCTGATCTGCCCTTCCCTGACCTTGCAAAGAATTCGCAAAATCCCATTTTTTTGCACGCTGTCGTGCAAAGATTTCTATCTCGACATCAGGCGGGGGTTGTGATATCATAAATCGCGAAAAACAGCGCGGGAGGGCCTGAACATGAATCAACGGAAATTTCTGATCGTCGTGGATATGCAGAACGATTTTATCGACGGCTCCCTGGGGACCAGGGAGGCGCAGGCCATCGTGCCCGCCGTGGCGGCCCGGATCAGGGAGTGTCGGGAAGCCGGCTGGGCCGTGATCGCCACCCTGGACACCCACGAGGAAAACTATCTGGACACCAGGGAGGGCAGGTTCCTGCCGGTCCGCCACTGCATCCGGGATACGGAGGGCTGGCGCATCCGGGAAGAGATCCGGGAAGCCCTGGGCGATTCCGCCGTGCTGGTGGAAAAGCCCACCTTCGGCAGCGTCCGCCTGCCGGCTATCCTGCGGGAGATGAACGGCGGGGAGGACCCGGCCGCCATCGAGCTGATCGGCCTGTGCACGGACATCTGCGTGGTGTCCAACGCCCTGCTGCTCAAAGCCGCCTTCCCCGAGACGGATTTTTCCGTGCGCCGGGACTGCTGCGCGGGCGTGACGCCGGACAAGCACGAAGCCGCCCTGGAAACCATGCGCAGCTGCCAGGTCAGCGTCCTGTAAATCATAGGAGGAATCACCATGAGCGAATATTGTTTTGACGCCCCCGCCGTGCGGGACCGTCTGGTGCGGGAAATCAGGAATCTTTCCCAGGCCCAGGGCTTTTCCAAGGTCGTCATCGGCATTTCCGGCGGGAAGGATTCCACCGTCACCGCCGCCCTGTGCGCCCGGGCCCTGGGGCCTGAAAACGTCTATGGCGTCATGATGCCCGACGGCGAGCAGAAGGACATCGCCGACAGCCAGAAGGTCTGCGAAGTATTAAAGATCCACAAACGGGTCGTCAACATCGGGGCCATGCACCGGGCCCTCCGGGAAGTGACCGACCAGAACGCCCCCACCGCCAAAGAGGGAGAATTCAGCATCCCCTACAGCCGGGAGAGCGACATCAACGTCGGTCCCCGCCTGCGCATGACCGCGGTGCGCTACATCGGCCAGGCCATTGGCGCCCGTCTGGCCGGCACCGGGAACCTGAGCGAGGCGACCGTAGGCTACTGCACCAAGGACGGGGATACCTCCTGCGACTTTTCCGTGCTGGGCAAACTGACCAGCGTGGAGGTGGTGGAAGTCGGCCTGACGATGGAAGAGCTCCCCCGGGACCTGGTGGTCAAAACCCCCACCGACGGCCTGTCCGGCAAGAGCGACGAAGAGCGGCTGGGCCTGACCTATCAGGACATCCACAAATACATCCGCCTGGGTACCTGCGGAAACCCGGAAACGGACGAAAAGATCCGGGCCAAGGAAAGGGCCAACATGCACAAGCGCCGCATGCCCCTGATTCTGGACCCCATGAAAGAGGATGAATAAGATGAAAAGCGCCCTGGCCTTTTTCGGGGCTTTTAACCCGCCGACGGCGGCGCATATCGGCCTGGCGGAGTTCGCGCTTCAACAAACGGGGCGGGAGCTGGCCGTCTTCGTCCCCTCCAAAGCGGTCTACATCCGGGACGAACAGGGGAAGGACTTCGCCTACAGCGACGCCATGCGGCTGCAAATGCTGAAAGCGGCGGCGAAGACCCGCCCTTTTATGCGGGTGTCCGACTGGGAAATGCGCCAGCCCCGCCAGCCCAGGAGCTATGAAACCCTCTGCCATCTGCGGGACGAAGGCATCCAGGCCTCCCTCCTGCTGGGCTCGGACAAGCTGCCGGAGCTGGAGCGCGGGTGGCTCCATGTAAGGGAAATCGCCGAGGAGTTCGGCTTCGTCTGCCTGACCCGCGGGGCGGACGAATGTCGGCGCATGATCGAGGAGGACCCTTACCTTAAGACCCTGTCGCCCCATATCACCGTATTGGATTCCCCGGAGGAGACGCGGAACGTTTCCTCCACCCAGGTGCGCAGACTGGTCCGGGAGCTGGGCGCGCTGGTGCCCGGCGAAATCCTGCCGCTGCTGTTTCAAGAAGAGGAGGAACCGTCATGAAGCTTGATCCCATCGTATTTTCCCTGCTGGATACCGACCTGTACAAGTTCAACATGGACCAGGTGATCTTCCACAAGCACACCGACCTGAGCGGCGAATACTATTTCCGCTGCCGCAACGAGGGCGTCACCTTCACGCGGGAGATGTTCGACGAAATCAACGCCCAGATCGACCACCTGTGCCTGCTCAAGTTCACGAAGGAAGAGCTGGATTACCTGCGCTCCATCCGCTTTATCAAAAACGACTATGTGGAGTTCCTGCGCCTGTGGCGGCCCATCCGGGACTATGTGGAAACCAGCCTGAGCGACGAAGGGGAGCTCAGCATCGTGGTCCGCGGCCCCCTCTTTTCCGCCATGCAGTTTGAAATTTACCTCCTGGAGATCGTCAACGAGGTCTATTTCCGGATGCAGTATGACTATGACGTCCTCCTCACCTCGGCCAAGGAAAAGCTGGACCAGAAGATCCAGGACTTCCAGAGCGGCAAATATACCTTCACCTTCGCTGAATTCGGCTGCCGCCGCCGCCTTTCCCGGGAGTGGGAGGACGTCGTGGTGCGCCGCCTGAGCGCGGAGACGCACAACCTCATCGGCACCTCCAACGTCTACCTGGCCATGAAGTACGGGCTGACGCCCATCGGCACCTACGCCCACGAGTTCGTGCAGATGTACCAGGGCATCGACTCCATCCCCCTGGCCTACACCAACCACTACGCCCTGGAGGACTGGTACGACGAATACCGCGGCGACAACGGCACCGCCCTGACCGATACCATCACCACCGACCTTTTCCTCATGGACTTTAACCGCGCCATGGTCAACAACTTTAACGGCGTCCGTCACGACAGCGGGGACCCCTATGAGTGGGGCGAAAAGATCATCCGCCACTACGAAAGCTACGGCGTGGACCCGAAAACGAAGCTCCTTTTGTTCAGCGACAGCCTGAACTTTGACAAGGCCCAGGCCCTCTACGATCATTTCAAGGACCGCTCGAAGGTCTCCTTCGGCATCGGCACCTTCTGTTCCAACGATACCAGCGAAAAGGCCCTGAACATCGTCATCAAGCTGCAGACGGTCAACGGCCGCGCGGTGGCCAAGCTCTCCGACTCCCCCGGCAAGGCCATGTGCCGCGACGAAGAATACCTGGAGTACCTGAAGCGCTCCGTGAAGTTCCGGCTGGGGAGGGAGAAGTAAGCACCGGCCGGAGAAACACGCGCCAAGCGATATTCATCAATTCAAACAGCCGAGCCGTTACAAGCGAGGCTGTTTTTTCACTCCGTCATTTTTTCTTTTCGGAGGATGAACCTTTTCCTCCCGAAAAGCGACTATCAAGGTGAAAACGGGTGGAAGTAGGTTTCATCCAGCAGAAGGGAGGAAGGACGATGGACGAGTTTGAAGCGCTGCTCGCGTCCAGCAGAACCGCCGTAGAGCGGTGGGTCAAGGCCCGCGTCAGCGGTCGGGCGGACGCAGAAGACATCCTGCAGGATACGTACATGGCGGCCTTCCAGGGCTTTTCGTCGCTTCGCAGCCAGGAGGCCTTCCTGCCGTGGATCCTCGGCATCGCCAAGCGGAAATACGCGGACTGGTGCCGGGCCAGGGCAAAGAGTCCCCTGGTGTTCACGGACACCCTCCCGGAGCGGGCGGAGGATGCGCCGGAGGACACGGCGGTGGAAGAGACGCTGGAGAAACTTTCCCAAAAAGACCGGCTGATGCTGCTGCTGTTTTACAGGGAAATGCTCTCTCAAAAGCAGATCTCTCTCCGCCTGGGCATTCCCGAAGGCACGGTCAAGAGCCGGATGAACGCCGCCCGCAGCCGCTTCCGTGACGCGTACCCTGATCCGCCCAAAGGAGGAAAGAAGATGAACAAAACAAAAAAGCCGGCCCTGCCGGACAGGCTGCCGGATTATGCCATCGTCTGGAAGGACGAGCCCGCCTTCCCCGTCGTCTGCGAGGAGATGATGGGCTGGTTCATCGTCCCGAAGCTCGGTGAAAAGCTGGTCTGGGGCATGTACGACCTGCCCAGCCGGAGGCTGGACGTATCCTACGAAATGTCGGTCCTGGGACCGGCGAAAGTGCACGGGCTGGACGGCGTGGCCATCCGGGCCCGGGTGCTCCCGCCCAAGGCCTCCATCGCCGAAAATGACCCAATGAAGGAAGCGGTGGCGGCCTCCACCGGAGGCCAGGAGGAATGGACCTTCATCGCCCAGGAGAAGGACGGCTATACCCGCTTTCTCTCCGCCGAGCACATGGAAAACGGCGTCCGGACGCTGACCACCTTCCTGGACGGGGACGAGTTCATGAACAGCTGGGGCTTTGGGGAGGACAACCGCGGGAGCCCCATTCACCTGGAGCCGAAGGGGAAGATCGTCAGATCCGGCGCTCAGATCACCGCCAATGGGGACGGGCCCTTCATGGACCTTACCGGACGCTGCGAGCTGACGCTGGACGGAAAGGTCTATGACACCGTCTGCCTGATGGACCTGGGGATGTACGAAGAGGGCATGGTCAGCGAACAGTACCTTGGACGAGACGGCCGCACCGTCCTGTGGCGGCGCTTCAACCGGGACGACTGGGCGTTGGACCGCTACGGAAAAAACTGGTCCGCCCTCCTGCCCGAAAACGAGCGGATCACCATCAACGGCCAGACCTATGTGCACTGGTACGACTGCCTGTGTCTGAGATACCGGCATTTTGGCCAGTAGTTCGCCAGCACTTTGTACTTGGTGCCCGGCCCTGAGCGCAGACGCAGGGTGCCTTTCCGGGTTTCAGCGCCGGAGAAGTCCGTGTTGACCCGCCAGACCTCCGTCCGGTTGTCGTCCCCCGGCGCGGTGAAGTTGACACGGGGCGTCATAGCGGCAGGCACCGGAGCGCGGAGGATGTTTCCGGGGCCTGCCAGCCCGTTCTTCGCTGAAAACTGTCCACTGGACAGTTTTCCGGGCGCTGCGAACCCCTCCACGAGCCGCTGCCATTTTCCGGCTTCATCGATGGGATACACCAGCGTCAGTTCGTATTCGCCGTTTAGCGTTTCCGTCACTTCCGCAGACAGCGGAGCAAGAGTTCCGTTGCCGTTGGTCGAGAAGTCAGTGCAGTCAGCGGGGTAAACACAGATCAAGGGGATCACCTCCTGAAGGGTAAAAAGAAAGCGCCGCCCGTGTGGACGACGCCTGATGAAATAAGGTGTTATGCTTTACGCTTGAGAAGCCAGAAATGATTGATTCCGTCCTTTGAGTCTGATACTGTGCATCCAAGAGACCTTTTCTTTTCAGGATCTCGTGGATAGCTACGCAGCAATAAACCAATTGTGATGTTTGCAAAGGCAGTATTATTCGCTTTACCGGGAATAATCTGGAAAAGCATATCATAATCCCGACCGTCCTCTAATACGGGAATATCTGAGAAAAAGTCCTTTACGAATTTCCAGCCATGTCTTTCGTACACGATATCGTTATCGGGGTTTTCAAGTAGTTTTACGTAGACGGGTTCTTCCTTAGTGTCATCACTTTCATCATATTCTGAAAACTCGATGTCGCTGTCACCACCCCGATTAATCTGATCTTCAAAAAAGCTGTTTACACTGTCGATCATTTCCCGATAGGTGACCACGTCTACGCCAAATTCCTCCATAGGATCATATTGCTCCATAGATTTGCGCACTTCTTCCTGTATCGTCTCCAGTTTCTTCCTCATGCTATCCATTTCGGCCTTGTATGACATCTGGATCTTTTTGATTTCTTGCAGCCTTTTTTCCTGCTCGATAACTTTCGCCTCCAGAGCGGTGTAAATTGCAAGCGTGTCCTTATCAAGCAGTTCTCTGATTTCGTCAATCGTAAACCCAGCAGCTTGAAGATTCTTGATTTTGACAAACACAAGAGCCTGGTCTTCGTCATAATAACGATAGCCCGACCATTGATCCACCTTAACCGGTTTCAGTAGATCGACATGATCATAGTAGCGCAAGGTCTGAGGATTACATCCGCAAAGCAGAGCAAATTGCTTGATCGTCATACCGTCTGCCTCCTTTCGGACTGAATGTATCATTACAGTTCAGTGTAAGGTCAAGCACCTTTTGAAAAAAAGTTTGTCTGACAGAAGCATTGGTAGTATATCATAGAAAATTTCAGCCCGAAATGACGATTTCATTACAACATACGCCAATTCGGCTGGATGACAATCTTCGTCACTGCCCCAGTCCAACTGATGGCATTNCGCGCCGGGCTTCAGCACCGGGAACTCACCGTTCATGTGGTCGTTCATCAGCATGGTGCCCTGATAGGCTTCCTGCAGCACGGAGTCAATTACAATGCTCCCGGAGATGTTCTCCAGTTCCACAATGGTCGTACCGACCATTAGTATGATGTCCCCGGAGCCCATCACTGTCAGGATTGGCTCGGAATACACGCTGCCCGGGTTCGCGATGATCGTCCCGGATGCGGTAACCGTGATGTCAGCGGCGGCATCGGCATAGAAAAACGGATAACAGCGGAAGTTGACCGCAAAGGTACAGTGCGGATTGCCCCGGAGCACCTTTTCAAAAGGGATCTGGTTGGCGATCCGTGCTTTGTAGTAGCCGCCCGTCCGGTTGGCAAAGGTCACCGTACCGCTGCCTTTGAGCCAGGCGGCAATGGCCGGGATCTGCGCCAGATCGGAGATAAAGCAAGTGGCAGTCAGGATCATATCGTCGTAGACGTCTTCGCCTTCCAGCTGTGTCAGGCTTCCCGGTCTGCCGGGCACATTGGTCTGGGTGCTCCGCTCCAGCGGAATGGTGATGGGCGGCTGCTCCGTCGCGTGGATGTCACAGCTAAAGCCGAAGCCAATTTGTCTTTCCTGTTCAGGGATTGCAGTAAATCCATTTTACTACAAAAGGGAGCTCTCGGCTACCTTTTCAGTAACCGAAAGCTCCCCAGATGGAAAAATACAATTCTATTTCACAGGATATTCAGAGCATGTTATAACGCATATACGTCCTTGACCTTGGCTTCCAGGTAATCCAGGTACACGTCCGGGTCAAAGGCTTCGCCGGAAAGGGCGATGCTCAAGATCTCCCTGGGGGATTTGGAGCTTCCGTACTTCCAGATGTGCTCCCGGTTCCAGGCGTTCATCGGGGCGAAATCGCCGCGGGAGAGGGCTTCGTCCACGTCGACGGTTTCCTTCATCTTGCGCAGGAACTGGGTGCCGTAGGCGCTTCCCAGGGCGTAGGAGGGGAAATAGCCGATGGCCCCAAAGGACCAATGGCTGTCCTGCAGGACGCCGCTGCGGTCGTCCGGCACCTCCACGCCCAGGTACTCTTTGTACATCCGGTTCCAGGCCGCAGGCAGGTCGTGCACGGCCAGGGCGCCGGCCATCAGCTGCTTTTCCAGCTCGTAGCGGATCATCACGTGAAGGCTGTAGGTCACCTCGTCCGCCTCGGTGCGGATCAGGGAAGGCTGCACCCGGTTGACGGCCTTATATACGTCCTCCCAGGTGAAGCGGTCAAACTGGCCGGGGAAGAATTCGCACAGCTTCGGGAACAGGAAGCGGATAAAGGCCTTGCTCCGGGCCAGGATGTTTTCGCAGAAGCGGCTCTGGCTTTCATGGATGCCCATGGACACCCCGCCGTCCAGCACGGTGTAGGCCAGGTCCTCCGCCGAGCCTGTGTCGTACAGGGCGTGGCCGCCCTCGTGGATCACGCTGAACATGGAGCTGGACCAGTCGTCCGGATGATAATGGGTGGTGATCCTTTCGTCCAGGTGGGAGCCCAGGCTGGTGGTGAAGGGGTGCTCCGTGGTCGAAAGTCCCACGTGGTCCAGGTCCAGCCCCATCAGGTCCATCAGGTACAGGGCCAGGGCCTCCTGGTCGCCGTCCGGGAAGTCGCCGTGCAGGCAGGCGTCGTCCACCTGGGGCCGACGCTGGACGGCTTCGATCAGCGGCACCAGCCGGGCACGCAGGCGGCCGAAGAAGGCATCGCAGCTTTCCTTGCTGGCCCCCTCTTCGTACTCGTTCAGCCAGTAATCATAAGGGTCTTTGTCCGGCGCGGCGTAATGGGCAAAGCGCCTGGTCATCTCCACGACCTTGGTCAGATACGGCTCGAAGAGGGCGAAATCGGAGGTTTCCTTGGCCCGCACCCACACGTCCTGGGATTCGACCATCAGCTTCTGGTACTCCGTATATTCCGCCATGGGAATCTTCTGCATGAAGCGGATGTCCTTGAGCAGCAGGTACACCATCCGCCGCTCCCGGTCCGTCAGTTCGTCCTTCTTTCCGTCCAGGAATTCCAGGAGGGACACCGTTTCTTCCCCGGTGGACAGCTTGTACACTTCCTCCGACAAAATGCCCATCGCGTGGCCGCGGTTGGCGGCCGTGCCCCGGGGGGCCGTGGTTTCCCCGTCATAGCTCAGAAGGCCCAGCGCGTGGTTGTACGCGCTCAGTTTTTCCTGCAATGCGAGCAGCTCCGCCCGCGCTTGTGTAAGTTCCATGCTTCGTCCTTTCCCGCGGCCGGCCGCTCCGCCCGCCGCGCATGAACTGTGGGGACAGGTGTTCCCCCACTTTTTTATCATACCATGAATAACCGGCTTTGTCGATTTAAAAAACGGGGATGCGCGTTTCCGCACATCCCCTCACCGTATCGACAAAATGATACACCTCAAATTCCCTGCCCGGCGGCATCTGATTGCCGCGTTCCCAGACCCGGCGCTCTTTCATGGCGATTCACCCCGCTTTGTCCCTATTATAGGGAAATTTTTACAATAAAACAAGTGCTTTGTTCCATTTACTGAAAAAATAGATGAATTGCCATTGAACAATATTATTCGTTAAAACATATCCAATCGACGGACCAATCGTAGGCAGAAGGTTTGTTTTCCGTCAGATATTTCCGGGCGAACGTCAGGGCTTCTTCCCGGACGGCTTTGTCCGCAATTCCGTCAAGCGCCGGCAGCACGGCCGGAGACAGCTTGACCAGGTATTCGTGGTCGAGGGTCATTTCCGCGGGAAAGCGGTTAAAGCGGTCGACGTTGAAGCCGGCGATCCACCGGGCCGGGCAGGAAAGATTCAGCGCCGTCCAGCTGACCAAGGCCAGGACGGCCAGCTTTTTCCACGACCGGAAACCAGGCTTCAGACATCTTAGGAATACCGCCAGGATCGACAGGAAGATCATGAGCATTCCCCAGAGTGTCAGTACCCGAAGCAGGGATAAGCCGTATACCTGTATATACCGGAGCATCGACGCGGCAGCCAGGACCAGCAGCCCTTCTGTGAGCAGGCACAACAGCCCGGAAAGGATCCGGACGGCCTTGTGTTCCGTCCAGCGGATCACCAGCGTGATCACCGTCAGCGTGATCAGGGCAGCCGCTGTCAGCTGGAAAAAACCGCTCCGGGCATATTCAACCAGGGAACCGTCTTCCGCTCCGCCCAGCGTCCGCAGCCGGATAGCGATAAATAGACCATACAGGGCGCACAGGCAGATCAGGAGCGGCATAACGCCCGCCGCTGGCACCGCCATCCCGGATGCCTGGCCCGGTTTTTCCGGATGATCAGCAGACATCAGCAGCGAAAAACAGCCCAGGCCCACCGCCAGCCCCAAAAAGAGACGGAGGAAAAAACTTCCGTCAAAGTGCAGCGCCCTGTCCGCTCCGCTGGCAAGGAAATCGCTGAAAGCCCTGTCCGCGCTGACCAGCAGAACCAGTATCACAATAAGCACCGGCAGGGAAATGAGCAGTCCAACCAGCCCGTCTGACAGCTGCCGCTGATATTTTTGTCCCCTGAACAGACGAAACGGTCTGCCCCAGCTGCGGAACAGGTCAGGCAAGAAGGTTGAAAAAACCGTTTTCATTCCCTGCGCGCTGAAAGGGGATTCAGGCCACCGGCCTGTCAGGCAGCCCAGGCCGGCCGAAGCGGTCAATGCAATCAGGGGCAGATTCATCAGCCGCAGGGCATTCACCGAATACAGCCCGCCGCACAGCGCCAGCAGAATTGAAAGGCCCGTCAGCAGGATCCCCTCCCGGTCCTGCCTGAGGCGGCGCCGGTTCGCCGCCAGGAACGCGGCCGTTATGCCCGCCCAGCTGACGGTCAGCCCGATGCCCGGCAAAGACAGGGCTTCGGCAAAAAACGTGTGCCCGAAAGCGTACCAGAGCCCGGCGCCCAGGCAGAACGCCAGCACAGCCGTTTCCGCCCCGCTCATCCGCTCCTTCTCATAGGTCAAACACAGCGTCTGTTCACTCATCATCTTTTCCCTCTTCCTCAGGCCTGTCCTCATATACCAGGATATCTCCCGGCTGGCAATGAAGCGCCTGGCACAGGGCGTCCAGGGTGCTGAAGCGGATGGCCCGCGCCTTGCCCGTCTTGAGAACGGAAAGATTTGCCATCGTGATGTTCACTTTGGCGCTTAATTCGGTCAGACTCATCTTCCGTCTGGCCAGCATGACATCCAGATCCACACGAATCATCGGCCGCCCTCCTATACCGTCAGGTCATTTTCGTCCTGCAGATCCGCAGCCCGCCGCACCAGCCGGGACAGCACCCACGCCAGCGCTCCCAGGGCCGCGCTTGCCATGCACAAAAGGACAGCGACGACAGGCCACAAAAAGCCAAACACTCTCCCGGAGGGCGGAACAAAGGGAATCCCGCACAGCCAGAACACGGCCGCCGCCCAAAGCGTCCAGGCAATGCGGCCCAAATCTCGCCCGTTCTCCTGACTGAAGGAACGGTCCTCCCCGATCCGCCGGCAGATCAGAAAATACAACGCGAACGCTGCCAGATACAGCCCCAGCGCAATCGTCAAGTACACCGTCATCCCAGGGCTGGCCGCCGCCCCCATGGCAAACAGTGCCCAGAAATAGACGAACAGCAGCCCCGCAGCCGCCGTCCCTCCCGCGGCATACAGCACCAGCGTCAGCTTTCCATTCTTCATGTTCTGCTTCCTCCCGTTCAGTTTCATTGGAAGCATAACACAAGATTTATCGAATGTCAATAAATAATCATTGAAATACATTCATTTTATCATGCTTTTCATTGAATATCTTTCGGAATATCTTCCGGGAATCGGGATGATCATATAAAAGAGCTGCCGCAAAGCAGCGCGGCAGCCTGGACGTTATTCATGATATTCATCCTATTATTGAACGAAGCAGCGGAATCCTGAGGTATTTATCTGTACAGCAATTCCGCCTCTGTCCCCGACAGCGCATCCGTTGCCAAAGCCACTCCTTCCGGCAGGAGCACATATTGTAGATCCGGGCAGTCCGCAAAAGCCCGGCTGCCGATCTCGGTACATCCCGCCGGGACGATGACAACCTGCGCCCCGGTCCCCCGAAGAGCTTCCGCCTCCAGCGCTGTCAGGTCTTCCGGCAGCTGGACCACGGTCATTCCGGAAATGTCGAAGGAACGATGACAGCTTCTGCAGACGCCGTTTACCAGATGGTGAATCCCAATGGCGCATTCTCCCGAAGCGCCGTAATGCCAGGTTGCAGATTGCAACTTGTCATTATCCAGCCCAATTTCAATGATTTCTCTCTCGTCCTCTGTTCCTGCATAATATATGTCTGTCAGGTGGGTGCATTCCAGAAACGCATTTCGAATCACTCTTGTCAGAGAGAGCGGCAGATGAATTTCCGTCAGCTGAGCACATGAATGAAAGGCACCTTCTTCTATAATGTTTACTCCTTCCTGCAAAATGATAGTAGAGACAGAACTACATGAAAAACTGTATAAAGGCACTCTTCTCATGGAAGCGGGCCAGGTAATTTCTGCCAATTGTACGCAGTTTTCAAAAACATAGGTTCCCATCGTATCTATGTTGTCTGACATCCTGATACTCTCTAGTCCGCTTCCGGCAAAAGCATGGCCTTTGATGACTGTGACAGAATCCGGAATATAGATGGATGACAATGAAGTACAAGATGAAAAGGCATAATCGCCAATAGATTCGAGAGATTCAGACAGCGTTATCTGAGACAATGCCGTACATCCTCCGAATGCACTATTGCCAACTTCCGTGACCGAATCAGGCAACGTAATTGATTCAAGACAGGTACAGCCGGAAAAAGCGCTGGCTTTGACAGACGTAAGTCCCTCTGGCAGAATTACCGACGTCAACCCGGAACAGCCGTCAAAAGCGTGCGCGCCAACAGAAGTGACACCAGGTTCAATCACCACTTCCTGAACGCCAAGTTCCTTCCAAGGCGCACCGTTCTTGGCCGTATAAGTCGCCATCTCCCCTTCGCCGGAGATGGTCAGCGTCCCGTCCGAATAGGTCCAGTTCACCCCGGTTCCGCAGGTACCCGAGACCGTTTCCGCCAGGCAGAATGAAACCATCAGGACGCCCAGCGCCGTCAGCAGAATGATCGCCTTTGCTTTCATCTCTCCGCTTCCCTCTTTCATGATCCCATGCGCCGTCTGATCTCTCCCTTTCATCGGGAGCATCGCCTTTTCCCCTGTCCGGCCATGGCTTTTCTGTTGTTTATTTGAGTTTACCACACCGGAACGGAGAAGTCCAGTGCGTTTTTTAGCCATAGAGAAACACTTGCGGGGCAACGGCATTCAGTGTATAATAAAATGCGCTTTTATAGGGCGCTTAAGCTGAAAAGGTTTTTTAGGAGATATTGAATGTTTGATTTTTTGAAAAAAATGCTGGGCGGGTCAAATGACAGCCTGCTGAAGCCGCTGATGAAGACGGCGGACGCCATTGAGGCTCTGGGGCCGGAGTATGAGAAGCTGTCCGACGAGGCCCTGGCCCACAAGACGGTGGAATTCAAAGCCCGCTACCAGAACGGGGAAACCCTGGACCAGCTGCTGCCGGAGGCCTTCGCCACCGTGCGGGAGGCCGCCTGGCGCACCCTGGGCATGCGGCCCTTCCGCGTCCAGCTGATCGGCGGCATCGTGCTTCATCAGGGCCGCATCGCCGAAATGAAGACCGGTGAAGGAAAGACCCTGACCGCCACCCTGCCCGCCTATCTGAACGCCCTGGCCGGGAACGGTGTGCACATCGTCACGGTGAACGATTACCTGGCCTCCTTCCAGGGGGAGGAGATGGGCAAGCTGTACCGCTTCTTAGGCCTGTCCGTCGGCATCATCGTGCACGACCTGACGAATGAAGAAAGGCGCGCGGCGTATCAGGCGGACATCACCTACGGCACCAACAACGAGATGGGCTTTGACTATCTTCGCGACAACATGGTGCTGTACGAAAAGGACATGGTCCAGCGCGGCCATGCCTTCGCCATCGTCGACGAGGTGGACTCCATCCTGATCGACGAGGCCAGGACCCCGCTGATCATCTCCGGCCAGGGTGAAAAGCCCACCGACATGTATGAAAAGGCGGACCAGTTCGTTTCCCGCCTGCATGCCGACACGGACTACACCGTGGACGAAAAGGACAAGGCCGTCATCTTTACCGAGGAGGGCTCCGCCAAGGCGGAAAGGGCCTTCGGCGTGGAGAACCTCTCCGATCCGGAGAACAACGACCTGAACCACTACCTGATCCAGGCTCTCAAGGCCAACGCCCTGATGAAGCGGGACGTCGACTACGTGGTGCAGAACGGCGAGGTCGTCATCGTGGACGAGTTCACCGGCCGCCTGATGATCGGCCGGCGCTACTCCGACGGCCTGCACCAGGCCATCGAGGCCAAGGAACACGTCAAGGTCGAACGGGAATCCAAGACCCTGGCCACCATCACCTTCCAGAATTACTTCCGTATGTACAAGAAGCTGTCCGGCATGACCGGTACGGCCAAGACGGAGGAAGAGGAATTCCAGGGCATCTACAAGCTGGACGTCGTGCAGGTGCCGACCAACATGCCCATGATCCGCAAGGACTTGAACGACGTCGTTTACCGCAGCAAGAAGGGCAAGTACGAGGCCGTCATCAACGAGATCTGCGCCCGCCACGAAAGTGGCCAGCCGGTGCTGGTGGGCACGGTGTCCGTGGAGGTCAGCGAGCTGCTCTCCCGGATGCTGGAGCTCCGGGGCGTCAAGCACAACGTGCTGAACGCCAAGCAGCACGCCCGCGAGGCGGAAATCGTCGCCCAGGCGGGCCGGCTGAACGCCGTGACCATCGCCACCAACATGGCCGGCCGCGGTACCGACATTCTGCTGGGCGGCAACCCGGACTTTATGGCCCGGCGCACCCTCCGCTCCGAAAACGTGGAGGAGGACGTCATCGAGGCGGCCACCGGCTTCAGCGAGCACGTTTCCGAAGAGGTTCTGGCGGTGCGCCAGCGCTACCAGGCCCTCAAGGCCGAATATAAAAAGACCACCGACGAAGAGCACGAGCGGGTGGTGAAGGCGGGCGGCCTGCACATCATCGGCACCGAGCGCCACGAGTCCCGCCGCATCGACAACCAGCTGCGCGGCCGTTCCGGCCGTCAGGGCGACCCGGGCTCCTCCCAGTTCTTTATCGCCCTGGAGGATGACCTGATGCGCCTCTTCGGCGGCGACCGGATCACCCCCCTGATCGAGCGGATGGGCATGGACGACAGCACCCCCCTCGAGGCGGGGATGCTGACCAAGCAGATCGAAAACGCCCAGAAGCGCGTGGAATCCCGCAACTACCAGATCCGTAAAAACGTCCTTCAGTTCGACGACGTGATGAACCAGCAGCGCGAGATCATCTACGGCCAGCGCCGTCAGGTGCTCCGGGGCGAGAACATGCGCGAGGTCATCCGCGGGATGGAGGATTCCCTGATCGACGAGGCGGTGCCGCGCTTCTGCAATACCGACGACGGGCGCGAGCGGGACATCGCCGGCCTGACCGACTACCTGGAGCGGCTGTGCATCAAAGGCGGCACGATCGCCGCCAACGAGGACCTGGTCCGCAACTCCATCGAAGAAAACGTGACTGATTTCCTCAAAAAGGAAGCGGGCCGCTTCTACGAGGAGAGGGAGAGCGAGATCAGCGAAATCGGCATCGACATGCGCGAGCTGGAGCGGGCCGTGCTGCTGCGGGCCGTCGACCTGCGCTGGATGGACCACATCGACGCCATGGACCAGCTGCGCGACGGCATCGGCCTGCGCGCCTACGGCCAGAAGGACCCGGTCAACGAATACAAGCTCGAATCCTACGATATGTTTGAGGAAATGGTCCGCCTGATCCGCGAGGATACGGTGCGCCGCCTCTGCCAGGCGAAAATCATGAAGCCCCAGGAACGCCGCCAGGTGGCCCAGGCCACCCAGGAGCGGGGGGCCGAGCCCGCGCAGGAAGCCCGGCGAACGCCGGTCAAGGCGGTCAAAAAGGTCGGCCGGAACGACCCCTGCCCCTGCGGCAGCGGAAAGAAATACAAGAACTGCTGCGGAAAGAACGCGTAAACAGAACATATAATACTGATTTTCGTCTAGGACATATACAGATGCGGGATGGATTTTGCGTCAGATCAAGGAAGGCATCCGAAAGCGTACCCGTAGGTACGGTGAGGATGACTGACACAGAGATGGCGCAAAAGACGCCCGCAGATGTGCATGGACTAGATGAAAACCAGTATAATAAACAGGGCTGTTGCACAGGCCTCCAAACTGCAACAGCCCTGTTTTTGAATCATGCCGGATGGTGTTTCAGCAGGTCGTCCAGCTCCCTGCTTTTGCCGAACCGCTCAATGATGGCGCCGATATCATCGCAATAACCGATGATTTTGATGAGGATGGCCTGATCAGCCTGCTTCATAGAGAACTACCTCGTCTCTCTTGATGGCGTTCAGAAATGACTGGTCCTGGATACCGTCTGTGACGACATCCACATGGCAGCCGAAAGCGTCCTCCAGATCCAGAACAAAGCCCATGTACTGGAAAAGCCCCCGCATTTCTCCTTTGCTGATCAAAAAAACAAGATCGCTGTTGTCATCGGCTTCGCCGCGCGTATAGGAGCCAAACAGCCCCAGACGCTTTACTCCGTATTTTTGTGCGAGAGGAATCGATTTATGCTTGATTTCCTCCAGGGTGAAGCACATTCTGAATCACCTCCCCGGGCAGCTGATCCCGTTTTTTCCAAAATCAGGAACAGGTGTTCATCATCTCTTTCCTGATAAAAAGCATATCATAAGCGAATCGGCATTTCAAGCGAAAACTGTAAGCGGCATACAATTTTGAGAAGAAGTATTTTTGTCTTTTGAGCAAAGAAGGAGCTATGGTCTGATGAAGCTGAACCGCCTGTCTGAGCGCGTGTGGTTTTTCCCTTACGAAGAAGAGCGGGACCGGCCGAACCTGGGCTATGTCCGCGGGGACCGCTGGAGCCTGGCGGTGGACGCCGGCCATTCGGAGGACCACGTGCGGGCGTTTTACCGGGCGCTGGAGGAGGATAATCTGCCGCTGCCCAGCCTGACCGTGCTGACGCACTGGCACTGGGACCATACCTTCGGCATGCACGCCGTGCATGGGCTCTGCCTGGCGGGCGAGCGGACGAACCGGTATCTGCGTCAGGCCCGGGAAAAGCTCCAAAGGGAAGGGGTGGAGGCCTTTCTCTCCCTGGACGAGAGGATCCGGGCGGAATACAGGGGCGGCCGGCCGATGGTGATTACCGGGGCGGACCTGGTATTTTCCGGTGAAATGCTGCTGGACTTGGGGAACTGCCCGGTCCGGGTGTTTGAGGCGGAGGCCCCGCATACGGACGATTCGGCCCTGATCTGCCTGCCGGAGGAAAAAAACCTGTTCCTGGGAGACGCCGCCTGCGGGGCTCTGCCGGACTGGAAGAAGGATCCGCGGCTCTGCCAGAGCCTGGCGAAGGCGGTGCTTGCGTCGGGGGCGGAAACCGTCCTGGAAGGCCACTGGACCCCGGTCTCCGTCCGGGAAACGGTGGACGACCTCATGGCGGAGGCTCAGGAGAGCGAAAATGAGTGAACAAACGGAAAAAACAGAGATTCTTAAAAAATACTTCGGTCACGACAGCTTCCGCCCGGGCCAGGATACTTTGGTGAACGCCCTGCTGTCCGGCCGGGACGTTCTGGGCGTGATGCCGACCGGGGCGGGAAAATCCCTGTGTTATCAGGTGCCGGCGATGGTGAAGCCCGGCGTGACGCTGGTGGTTTCCCCGCTGATTTCCCTGATGAAGGACCAGGTGAGCGCCCTGGTCCAGGCGGGCGTCCCGGCGGCCTTTCTGAACAGCACCCTGTCGCCCCGCCAGATGGACCTGGCGATGGAGCGGGCCCGGGAAGGGCGCTACCGCCTGATCTACGTGGCCCCGGAACGGCTGAGCGCCCCTTCCTTTCAGGCCTTTGCCCAGGCCGCGCCCATCCAGCTGATCGCGGTGGACGAGGCGCACTGCGTCTCCCAGTGGGGCCAGGATTTCCGGCCCGATTATCTCAAAATCGCGGATTTCGTGGAGGCCCTGCCCAAGCGGCCGCCGGTGGGGGCCTTTACGGCGACCGCCACCCAGCGGGTGCGGGAGGACATCGTCCGCCTGCTCCGGCTCCGGGATCCCGTTTCCGTCACCACCGGGTTTGACCGGGAAAACCTCTTTTTCGAAGTCCTGACCCCGAAAAACCGCTTTGGGGCCCTGGTCCGCCTGCTCAGGCGGTTTGCGGACCGCAGCGGCATCGTCTACTGCAGCGCCCGAAAGACCGTCGAGTCCGTCGCCCAAAAACTCTGCGCGGACGGCTTTTCCGCCGTCCGCTACCATGCCGGCCTTTCCGAAGAGGAGCGCCGCCGGGCCCAGGAGGATTTTCAGTTCGACCGCGCCCAGGTCATGGTGGCCACGAACGCCTTCGGCATGGGCATCGACAAGAGCAACGTGGGCTTCGTGATTCATTATAATATGCCGCGCTCCATCGAGGCCTACTACCAGGAGGCGGGCCGGGCCGGCCGGGACGGGGAAGAGGCGGACTGCGTGCTGCTCTACAGCCGCCAGGACATCATGGCGGCCCGCTGGATGATGGACCACAGCGAGCCCAACCCGGATTTGAGCGAGGAGGAGCGGCGCTCCGTCCGCCGGGGGGACCTGGACCGGCTGAACCGGATGATCCGCTACTGCGAAACGCAGAGCTGTCTTCGGGCCGAGCTGCTTTCCTATTTCGGCCAGAGGGCGGGGAAGAGCTGCGGCTTTTGCGCCAACTGTATTGGCCACCGCTACGCGGACGCCCAGAACGCCCTGGCGGCGGAGACCAAGCCGGTTAAAAAGGCCCCGGCGCCGGAGGAATGTCCCCCGGAAATGGAGGATTTGCTGATCCGCCTGAAGGCGCGCCGGCTTTCCATGGCCCGGGACATGAACGTGCCGCCCTACGTGATCTTCGACGACAAGACCCTGCGCGGCATCGCCGCTTCCGCCCCGACCACGAGGGAACAGCTGCTTCAAATCCGGGGCATGGGGGAGTACAAGGCCGCCCGCTACGGGGAGGACATCCTCTCCGTCGTCCGGGACTTCCTCCGAATCCATCCGGAGCTGGAGGACAGGGAATAAAACCAAGAGCGCTGACCGCGGTTCAAAGCGGCAGCGCTCTCAGTTTTGCGGGAAGATTCAGTCATCGCCGTTAAAATCAATCTGCTCTGTATCCCAGAAGCCTGGGGTGGCTACGCCCTTTGTCCGGCCGTTTTCGTCCTGAAAGACGGTGGTGTCGAACAGGCCGGGGTAAGAGGAACCCTTCTGCCGCCCGTCCCGGTCGGTATAGACGGTGCTCCCGAACAGGCCCGGGGTGCCGTAGCCGGCGGTTTTCCCGTTTTCGTCATAGAACACCTCGGAGCCGAAGAAGCCCGGCACGCTGGTGCCCGCCAGCTTCCCGTTTTCGTCGTAGTAGAACTTGCTGCCGTCCGGCCCCGGAACGGCGGTGTAGCGCTTGCTCATATCGGATTCTCCTTTCCGTTGTCCCCATAGATGGTCAGGATTTCATCGGTGTACCGGCCCTCTTCGTCCATGACCAGGAGGGAAGGCTCAAAGGCGAGCCCCGGACGGCCGCCAAACACCGCCTCGATCAGGCAAAGATAGGGGCCTTTGCCCTGCTTTGCGCAGACGGGGCGCAGACGCTTGACCGAAAAGCTGTATTGGGAAAGAACCGTCATCGCCTTCTGGAGGCGGGCGGCCGGCCAGCAGAGGGCGAAGCGGCCGGAAAAGCGGAGCAGGGCCTTCGCGGCCCGGACGACATCCTCCAGGGTGCAGCCGGCCTGCGTGGTGGGCAGGACGCGGTCCGGCCCGGTCGGGCTGGTGCTCCCGTAGGGCGGGTTGCAGACGACCAGGTCGAAGCTGCCCCGGGGGAGGGCTTCGGGCAGGTTTTTTAGGTCCCCCTGATGGACGCGGATCACTTCGCTCAGGCCGTTTCCAGCCATGGAGCGGCGGGCCCGGTCCGCCGAGGCTTCGTCCAGCTCGAGGGCGTCGATGGTGACGGTGCTTTCCCGGGCATAGAGCAGCAGGGGAATGACCCCGCAGCCCGTGCCCAGGTCGGCCGCTCGGTCGTGCTTTTTAAGCCGGACAAAGTGGCTCAAAAGCACCGCGTCCATGGAAAAGCGGTAGCCGCGCAGCGGCTGGATCACCGAAAGCTGATCATTCAGCTTTTCCAGGCTTTCGTCCGGCAAAAGGGAAAAAGTGCTCACGCCCAAGGAAACACCTCCGTACAGATGACAAAAGCCGTCCGGCAGACGCCGGACGGCTTTTTGGACAGGTAAATTAGGCCTGTTCGGGAGCGCCCACGGGGCAGGTTTCCGCGCAGGTGCCGCAGTCGATGCACTTTTCGGCGTCGATTTCGTACTTGCCTTCGCCTTCAGAAATCGCTTCTACGGGGCACTCGGCCGCGCAGGCGCCGCAGGCGATGCAGGCGTCCGTAATTTTGTATGCCATGATGGTAACCTCCTTTGAAATGACGTCTGATTTACGTCTCTGTATCATGTATCATATCATCTGTCGGATGAAATTGCAAGAATTTTTCTGAATTTTTCCAAAAGGTCCTCCTGCTCAACAATTGTCCTATGTATGCTCAAATTTCATCTTGACAAACGCAATCGTTTGCGGTAAGATATGCACAGACTTGGTTCACAAAGAAAAATGCGGAAGCTGTTTGGTTTCTGCTCTTTTCCAAATGGACTGCCATATTAAAAAGGAGGCTGTATCTATGAAGAAACTTGTTTCTCTGCTCGCGGCCCTGTCCCTGCTGCTGACGGCTGTGTCCGCTTTCGCGGCTACGCCGGTTGCTCCCACGGAACTGGCCTACAAGGGCGAAATCACCCTGATGCACTTCTCCACTTCTGAAGAATCCGAAGGCAACGGCGGCTCTGACGGCTTCCGTACGACCATCGCCAACTGGCAGGCCGCTCATCCGGACATCACCCTGACCCAGGACGTTCTGGCCAACGCCGAATATAAGCAGATCATCGCGACCCGCGCCTCTGCGGGCGACCTGCCGGACGTGTTCCTCCTCCAGGGCATGAACACCATTTCCTGGGCCAACGGCGGCCTGGTGATGGACCTGACGGACATCATCAAAGCTTCCCCCTACTATGCCGATTACAACACCGCTTATTTCACCCCCTTCACCTATGAAGGCAAAGTGTACGGCTACCCGGTTCTGACCGGCGGCACCTGCACCGTGGTGATCTACGACAAGGCCATGTGGAAGGAAGCCGGCTTTGACACCTTCCCCACCACCTGGGCGGACGTGGAAAAGGCTGCTGATTACTTCTCCGGCAAGGGCATCGACACCATCGCCTTCGGCAACGGCGGCAAATGGCAGATGAACTCCGACTTTATCTCCACCCTGGGCAACCGCTACACCGGTCCCGAATGGTTCTCCAGCCTGATCGCCAAGTCCGGCGCCGCTTTCACCGACGAAGCGTTCGTCAAGGCTCTGAAGGAAACCAAGCGCCTCTTCACCGAGACCAAGATCTTCAACCAGGACTTCAACGTTGTCACCAACGAAGACGCCCGTGAATACTTCATCTCCGGCGACGCTGCTGCCATGATCGGCGGCAACTGGGACGAAGCCTACATCTGGCAGGTCCTCAAGGACACCAACGAAGAAAAGTTCAACAACATCGGCTTTGCCGTCCTGCCCCAGCCCGCGGACGCCACCGAGGCTCCCAACTCCCAGAACATCGGTCTGGGCTATGCCATCGCCTTCAACCCCGCCGTGGCGAACGACGCGGACAAGCTGGCTGCCTGCATCGACCTGGCTCAGGAACTGACCGGCCCCGCCTTCTCCAGCTACGTGGCTGAGAACTACGCTCTGGGCGGCCTGACCGCTGCCGGCGACGTCGACTTCTCCAAGTTCGACCCCATCACCGTGGCCTTCTACAACTGGTCTTATGTGGACACCACCACCTGCGAGATCTATGACTCCTACATCTCCTCCGCGGTTTGGGATGTGTTCAACACCGACGTGCAGTCCATGCTCAACGGCGAACTGACCCCCGAACAGGTGGCCGAGAACGCCCAGGCTGCCTATGTGGCCAACTATTAAGCGCCGGTAACGGTCATCCGACGCTGAACCACGGGGCCGTCCCGTCTGCGTATGCGGGCGGGACGGCTTCTTCTTTGATTTGCCGGCGGGAGCAGAGGAGCGCTCTTTGCTTCCGGACGCTGTGAAGGAGAGATAAGGCATGCTCGACGCGCTGAAACCCAAAAAATCGACCATCATCCTGTACCTGTTCATACCGGTCGCCATGTTTGTCTTTACCGTGTTCGTGCCATTGGTGACGGCTTTTTATTTCAGCTTCTTTGAATGGAAAAGCGGGCAGACCATCTATACGGCCTTTTATACAGGGATTGACAACTACAAGACGCTGATTTCGGACAGCATTTTCTGGAAATCCTTCGGCAACAACATCTATCTGGTGGTGGCCTGCATCATCGGGCAGATCGGCCTTGCGTTCGTGCTGGTGATGTTCGCCAACTCCAAGCTGACCATCGGCAAGGCGGTGCACCGCACCTTCGGCTTTTTCCCCAGCACCATTTCCGCCGTCTGCATCGGCCTGATCTGGTCCATCATCTTCCACTCCAAGTACGGCCTGCTCAACTGGTTTGTGGTCAACGTCCTGGGCGGGGCCAAGCAGGCCTGGCTGGGCGATTCCGCTCACGTCATGCTCTACGTGTCCATCCCGCTGATCTGGCAGTTCATCGGTTATTACATGGTGATTCTGTTCTCCGCGATCGCCGGCATCGACCAGCAGATTTTCGAGTCCGCTGAGATCGACGGGGCGAACGGCTTCCAGACGGCGGTCCACATCACCATGCCGATGATCATGCCGACCCTGCTGGTGTGTCTGACATTGTGTATCGCCGGCAACATGAAGGCCTTTGACAGCATCTGGACGATGACCGCGGGCGGTCCCGGCTATTCTTCTTATGTGATGGCCTTGTACGGCTACACCGTTTCCTTCAGCCAGAGCAACATGGGGTACGGCTCGGCGATTTCCGTCGGCATCTTCGTGCTGTCCCTGGCCGTCATCGGCGGCAGCCGCAAACTGATCGGGCTTCTGACCCGCGGATTGGGGGAATGATGTATGAGCAAACAGAAGAACGCCTCCAATTTCCAGCCCGCAGGCCACTCCCACAAAAAGGCGAGCTACTACGTGGGCAAGGTGCTGATCAACATCGTGCTGTGGGTGTTTTCCCTGTCCTGCATCTTCCCGCTGTTCTGGATGGGCTATTCCTCTTTAAAGCTCAAGCGCCAGTTTAACGCGGACGTCATTTCCATCCCCTGGAAGACGGCTACCCTGCAGAACTATACCGACATTCTGGGCAACCCCGACTATCACCTGGGCGAGTCCATGTGGAACTCCGCCCGGACCACCGTCATCAGCATCGTGCTGATCGTACTGTTTTCCTTCATTATTGGCTACATCCTGGCCAGGGTGCGCTTTAAGCTGAACCGCCCCCTGTACGCCATGTTCCTGATGGGCATGCTGATCCCGATCCACTCCCTGCTGGTCCCGATCTACGTGGTGTTCAAAAACCTGGGGATCAGCAACCAGTGGTACACCCTGCTGATGCCCTATATCAGCTTCGGTTTGCCGATGGGCATCTTCCTGGTGGAGGGCTACGTCAAGTCCATTCCCGTGTCCCTGGAGGAGGCGGCGGCCATCGACGGCTCTTCCTTCAGCCGCTCCCTCTGGTCGATCATCATGCCTCTCTGCCGGCCGATCCTGGTGACGGTCGCCATCATCCAGATTTTCAGCTGCTGGAACGAGTTCTCTTTCGCCCTGGTGCTGATTCAGAACGTCCACCTGCAGACGGTGCCGCTGGCGTTGACCCAGTTCAAGGGCCAGTTCGGCTCGGACTACCCGCTGCAGATGACGGCCATGCTGATTACCATGAGCCCGATCGTGGTGCTGTACTTCTGCTTCAGCAACCAGATCATCAAAGGCATGGTGGCCGGCGCGGTCAAAGGCTGATCAAAAAACACAATCAAAATCCCTTATGGGACTGCCGCAGACAATAAAAGCTGCGGCAGTTTTTTATACATTTTGAAGAGCGGGAGCGGGAGAAAAAACAGACGGAATATAAAAATTTACAAAAATTTTACAATTAAAATGGCCGATTTTTTGCCCTCGAAACCCCAAAACGCGTGTTGACTTGTTCATATAAGTATGATATACTCTATGATTGCATCAATATCGGTATGATGCAGACGAATGCCCTTTTGGCATTTCGTGGAGACGCCCTGTTTTCACCGTCAAAAACGCCTCATCTGACAGCTATATCGAGTTGATAGCATTAAAGGAGTGATTCTGAAAATGGTGCACGAGGTATCAATGGGAAAGCTTCGCAAACGCATGAGCTTCTCGCGCATCGACGAAGTCCTGGAAATGCCGAACCTGATCGAGGTCCAGAAGAACAGCTACCGCCGTTTTCTGACCGATGATCTGATGGAGGTATTGTCGGACGTATCACCCATCACCGATTACAGCAATAATCTGGTGCTGGAATTCGTCGATTACAAGCTGGAAACGGACAAACCGAAGAACAGTGTGGAAAGGTGCCGCGAGAGGGACCTGACCTTCGCCGCCCCGCTCAAGGTATCCGTGCGCCTGAAGAACCAGGAGACCGGTGAAATCAAGGAATCCGAAGTTTTCATGGGCGATTTCCCGCTGATGACCGAACACGGCACCTTCGTCATCAACGGCGCGGAACGCGTCATCGTCAGCCAGCTGGTCCGCTCCCCGGGCGCTTATTTCGACGTCCAGATCGACAAGGGCGGCAAGCGCCTGTACAGCGCCCAGGTGATCCCGAACCGCGGCGCGTGGCTGGAATATGAAACCGATTCCAACGACGCCCTTTGGGTCCGCATCGACCGGGCCAGGAAGCTGCCCATCACCGTCTTCCTGCGTGCCCTGGGCTATTCCTCCAACGCGGAGATTACCTCCCTGCTGGGCGAGGACGAGCGCCTGATGGCGACCCTCAATGAGGCCGACCCCACCAAGGACCAGCGGGAAGCCCTGCTTGAAATCTACCGCAAGCAGAAGCCCGGCGACCTGCCCAGCGAAGACAGCGCCAGGAGCCTCCTGCGCAGCCTGTTCTTTGACCCCAAGCGCTATGACCTGATGCGCGTGGGCCGCTATAAGTTCAACAAAAAGCTGTCCCTGGCTGCCCGCATCATCGAGCATGAGCTGGCCGAGGACGCGGTGGACCCGCGCTCTGGCGAAGTGCTGTTTGAAAAGGGGACCATGCTGACCGCCGAGCAGGCGGCTGCCATCCAGAACGCCGGCATCAACCGCATCACCGTCATCGCGGGGGACGAGCCCCGCGTCGTCGTGGGCAACAACTTTGTCCGCGCGGACGGCTGGCTGCCCTTTGATCCCAAGGACGCCGGCATCCACGAGATGGTCCATCTGCCGGTCCTGCAGGACATTCTTGAAAATACCCCGCCTGAAGAACTCAAGCAGGTGGTCAAGGAGCGCGCCGGCGATCTGGTGCCCAAGCACATCATCATCGACGACATGGTCGCCTCCGTCAGCTACCTCCTGGGCCTGCCCTACGGCATCGGCGTCACCGACGACATCGACCATCTGGGCAACCGCCGCCTGCGCAGCGTGGGCGAGCTGCTGCAGAACCAGATCCGCATCGGCATGAGCCGTCTGGAGCGCGTGGTCCGCGAGCGCATGGCCATTCAGGACGCCAATGACGTCAAGCCCGGCGACCTGATCAACATCCGCCCGGTCTCCGCCGCCATCAAGGAGTTCTTCGGCTCCTCCCAGCTGTCCCAGTTCATGGACCAGCCCAACCCGTTGGCGGAGCTCACTCACAAGCGCCGCCTGTCCGCCCTGGGCCCCGGCGGTCTGAACCGCGACCGCGCGGGCATGGAGGTCCGCGACGTTCACTACAGCCATTATTCCCGCATCTGCCCCATCGAGACGCCTGAAGGCCCGAACATCGGTCTGATCGGCTCTCTGGCGACCTATGCGCGGATCAACGAATACGGCTTCATCGAAGCCCCCTACCGCAAGGTGGACAAGGAAACCCACCGCGTCACCGACGAGATCATCTACATGACGGCGGACGAGGAAGACCGCTACATGATCGGCCAGGCCAAGGAGCCCCTCAACGAGGACGGCAGCTTCGTCAACGCCAAGGTGGTCGTCCGCTGGAAGGACGATACCCGCGAGGTTTCCAGCGACAAGGTGGATTACCTGGACGTCAGCCCCAAGCAGATCGTCTCCGTTTCCACCGCCATGATCCCCTTCCTGGAGAACGACGACGCCAACCGCGCCCTGATGGGCTGCAACATGCAGCGTCAGGCCGTGCCGCTGCTGGTGCCCGAGGCCCCGATCGTCGGCACCGGTATGGAATACAAGGCCGCCCATGACTCGGGCGTGGTGCTTTTGTCCAAGCACACCGGCACCGTGTCCTATGTGGACGCCGACAAGATCATCATCCGCGACGACGTCGGCACCGAGCATGAATATCATCTGATCAAATTCGCCCGCTCCAACCAGGGCACCTGCATCAACCAGCGCCCGAGGGTCAGCCTCGGCCAGCGCATCGAGGCGGGCGACCTGCTGGCGGACGGTCCTTCCACCGAAAAGGGTGAAATCGGTCTGGGCAAGAACATGCTGATCGGTTTCATGACCTGGGAAGGCTACAACTACGAGGACGCCGTTCTGCTGAGCGAGCGCCTGGTCCGGCAGGACAAGTACACCTCCATCCACATCGAGGAATACGAGTCCGAAGCCCGGGAAACCAAGCTGGGCCCGGAAGAAATCACCAGGGACATCCCCAACGTCGGCGAAGACGCCGTGCGTGACCTGGACGAAAACGGCATCATCCGCATCGGCGCGGAAGTCCGTGCGGGCGACATCCTGGTGGGCAAGGTGACCCCCAAGGGCGAAACCGAGCTGACCGCGGAAGAGCGCCTGCTGCGCGCCATCTTCGGCGAAAAGGCCCGCGAGGTCCGCGACACCTCCCTGAAGGTGCCCCACGGCGAGGGCGGCATCATCGTCGACGTCAAGGTCTTTACCCGGGAGAACAAGGACGAACTGTCCCCCGGCGTCAACATGATGGTGCGCGTCTACATCGCCCAGAAGCGCAAGATCTCCGTGGGCGACAAGATGTCCGGCCGTCACGGCAACAAGGGCGTCGTTTCCCGCATCCTGCGCGAAGAGGACATGCCCTTCCTGCCCGACGGCACGCCGCTGGACATCGTGCTGAACCCGCTGGGCGTTCCCTCCCGTATGAACCTGGGCCAGGTGCTGGAGGTCCATCTGGGCCGCGCGGCCCGCGAACTGGGCATGCACGTGGCCACGCCCGTCTTCGACGGCGCCAGCAAGGAAGAAATCGACGAGCTGATGCTCAAGGCCGGCCTCAACCCGGACGGAAAGACCGTCCTGTACGACGGCCGCACCGGCGAGCAGTTTGAAAACCGCGTCACCGTCGGCATCATGTACTTCTTGAAGCTCCACCACCTGGTGGACGACAAGATGCACGCCCGCTCCACCGGCCCCTACTCCCTGGTCACCCAGCAGCCTCTGGGCGGCAAGGCCCAGTTCGGCGGCCAGCGCTTCGGCGAAATG
>OCVV011346028.1_pt1 | contig 35822 bp, 51 predicted proteins | sample 1539721 | NCBI WGS metagenome assembly OCVV01 (sample SAMN02144230, study PRJEB22623) | gut metagenome | biome: sheep rumen | host: Ovis aries | place: New Zealand | reverse complement strand
CCCTTCCCTGCTGTTTCCAAAGAACTCCGCCCTTGTTCAGAGCGGTAAAAGAGAATCTAGCGCTTTTTCAAAAAACTGTCAAGAGAATCGTGCGATTTTTTTTGAATTTTTTTCAATTTTTTTTCGCACATTTTTTAGGGCGGAGAAGCGCGCCGCCAGAGAAAAGACAATAAAAAAACGCCGCGAAAAAGCGGCGTTCGTTTTGAGGTTGGGATGCGTTCGGCCTTAACCTAAGAAGACCTGGCCCTGGCCGTCGATGGCCAAAATAGACTTGCATTCCGAGCAGCGGAAACGGCCGGCGCGGGTGGCCTTGAGCTTTCTTTGGCAAACAGGGCAAGCGAACACTTTGGGGAAAAGCGAGTTTGTCTGCGTAGATCCGCTCTTGAAAAACGAAACGGCTTCTTCCGTAGAATTCTTGATGTTGAAAAACTGCGAGAATCCAAGCAACTGGAACACTTCAAAAACCTTGGGCTGGATTTCCAAAAGGACGATGTCGCCGCCCTTGGGCTTTACCAATTTTAGGAAAGCTGTGAATGAACCGATGCCTGTAGAAGAAACATAGTTGAGCGCGGAGCAATTGAAAATCAAGTTTACAAAACCAGCCTCTACAACCTTGTTGATTCGCTTTTGGAAAAAGCTTGAATTGTAGGTGTCTACATAACCGTTCAATATAATTGAGACGCAATTTGGAACGTCTTCAATTTTAGACAAAGAGATTTTTAAGCTGTCGTCCTTTTCATCATTAAAACCGGGAACGAGAGTGTTATTGTTTACCATACGGTCTCCCTCAACTTTATTTGCTAATTTTAGCAAAAAATTCCTAAAATGTCAAATTTTATTTCGGCATTTTCGGCTTTTTTTATTAGATTTTTCTAAATTTATAGAAAAAAAGGCTTTTCTTTTGTTTATTGCATTATTTTTCCATTTTTTTTATAATGAAAGCATGGATTTGAATCAAGTCTGCATTGTGCTTTGCAGGCCCGAGGAAAGCAGGAACGTGGGAGCGGCTTGCAGGGCGATGGCAAACAACGGCATTTCTCGCTTAAGAATCGTCGGAAAAAAAGAAAATTTTGACGACGAAAGGGTGCGGATTTTGGCGATACACGCGGCCAACATTTGGGAAAAGGCTGAATTCTTTGACTCAATCCAAGAGGCCACGGCGGACTGCATTATCAGCGCCGGAACCACCAGGCGGAGGGGCAAAAAGCGCAAGGGCAAGCTTTTTTTGCCGGAGGAATTTTGCTCCTTCGTAAAGGAATCCGACGGAAAAATCGCCGTGGTTTTTGGCAACGAGCGCACCGGATTAACCGACGAAGAAGTCGAGTCCTGTTCCGTTGGAATCACGATTCCGTCCGACCCCAACTTTATGTCGCTCAACCTGTCGCATGCCGTGCAAATAATTTGCTACCATTTTTTTAGGGCACAAGATCCAAACCTCAAGGGCTACTCAAAAATCGACCTTTGCCGCTTGGACAAAACCGTAAAATGCATCGCCGACAACTTGCAAAAAATCGGCTTTTTTAAAATCGCCGGCAGGCCCGACATGGAAAACTTTTGGCGGGGCATTTTGGCGCGGGCCAGCCTTTCGGAAAGCGAAGCCAAATACATTGAAAAAACTTTCACAAAAACCGCCGGCCTTGCGTCAAGAAACCGCTCCGACTAAAAGCTTATCGCCTCGTGGTCGATCGTGCACGTGTCTCTGGAAAGAATCGCCGCCCGCCTTAGACAAGACTTAAACTGGCGAAAGTTTCCAGGCCAATCGCAGGAGCTCATTTTTTGAATCGCCTCTTTTGTAATTAAAAAGCTTTTTCCAACCACCTTTTGTATTTCCTTAAGCTCGCTTTCGATTAAGAGCGGAAAATCTTCCATCCGTTCCCTCAAAGCGGGAACAGTAATCGGAAAATCAACTATTCGCCAATACAAGTCTTCTCTAAAGCGTCTTTTGCGAACCAATGACTGCAAGTCCGCGTTGGTGGCAAAAATCAAGCGCACGTCGCTTTTTACTTCTTGGTCGGAACCGATTGGCCTAAAGATTCCAGTCTCAATCACGCGCAAAAGTTTCGCCTGGCATTCCAAAGACAGTTCGGCGATTTCGTCCATGAACAAAGTTCCTCCGTCCGCGCTCTTAAAAAGACCGCTTCTGTCGCGAGCGTCGGTATAAGCGCCGCGAACGTTTCCAAACAAAGCGCTTTCTATCAATTCGCTTTTTACGCTTGCCATATTCGCTATCACGAAAGGCTTGTCTTTTCTTAACGAAAGGTCGTGCGCGATTTTTGCCGCCATCGTTTTTCCAGTCCCGCTCTCTCCCAAAAATATCATGGGCATATTCGTGTCGGCCACCATAAGAATTTTCCTTCTTACCTCGTTTATCTTTTCGCTGGAACCTATCAAGCGGGCGAGTTGAGGAATGTCGTCAAAATCCGGAGTTGGACCGGACAAACTGACAGGCGCGGAGCATAGCGCGGCGGAAGAAGCCATACGCTCCCCAAGCGCAGTGTAAAAGTCTTTCTTTGTGAAGGGATAGAAAATCGTTTTTACGGCCTGAAACAATTGGTCGTTAAAATACTTTTCCTCGCCCACCGAAATCAAAACCAAAACATTATTTTTGAACAAGTCGCAAATTTTCTTCCAACAACCCCTCCTGTTTTCTTTTAGGGCTGTCTGAGCGTCTATTATCAAAAAGTCAAAGCATTCTTGATCGTACAAGACTCCGTAAATTTGAGAGTCCAAGTACATTTGCATGTCCAACTCTTCTTCGAAGACAAAGCTAAAAAAAAGATGGACATCCGGGTTGCCCGAAATAACCGCGATTGAGGCTTTGTTGATTTTTGAAAACATAATTTAAATGAATTACTTTTTAAAAATCCTGTACCAGACAAGCAATATTTTAAAGTATAAATACGGAAAAAGCAAGAAAATTTTTAACGGATTTCTAATTATTTCGCTCCAAATTTCACGGCCGGCGTTGAATGTTGATTCCTTGGCGCGGTGAACTTGGTCGCTGAAAATTCCAATCGCGTCGCGGTAATAAATGAATACGCTTGACGAAAAACGGTTGCGGCGCGCGTAGGGCCAACAGTCTTTTTCCTTGATTCCCTCGCTGAGCAAAACCAATGACGGCGAGGCTTTGTAAATCGCTTGAATGATGTCGTCTTCCTGCGTCTTTGGATAATAGCCGACATAGCGGCCGACGATTCGCAAATTGGGAAATGTTTTCATTACGTTTCCAACCGCTTTTTGAAGGGACTTTTTCTTTCCTCCAAGCATGTAAAAGCTTCGGTAATGGGTGTCCAAAATCGTAAGGATGTCGATAAGAGCGGTAAAAGGATTGTAACGGTCGGGAACCTCGCGCTTTAAAAAGGCGGCGGCCTTAAGAACGCTCTTTGAAATCGGGAGGACCAAATCGGCGTTTTTAACGCATTCGGCAAAGGTATTTTTGCCGCGCGCCTTTAGCAAGCCCCAAATCGAAAGGAAAACGATTTGCTTAGTGCCTGGCTTTGCGAGCAATTCCAAAATCTCGTTCTCTAAATTTTCGGGACGGCAAATGTCAACGCCGACTCCCGCAATGTCAATTCTTTCGATAGCCATTTTTAGTCCTCCTACCCTAGTTGTCCAAAGCGCTTTGAATCGCCGCCGCCGCGTAAAGCGACGCGGTTTCGCAGCGCAAAATATTCGTGTTAAAGTGAACCGCCTTAAAGCCGCGCGACAAAAGCATCTCGCATTCGCCGGGACTTATTCCGCCTTCCGAGCCGACAGCGTAAACGCAAGGCCTTGCGACGGCGGCATCTTGGGCTTGCGAGCGATTTTGTTCTTGGTCCAAAAGCGCGTCTTTAAAAGAAACCGTTCCATCCGTTCTTTCGTACAAGAAAAGCTTTAAAGAGTCCGGCACAATTCCATCAATCAAGTCGAGCGCGGCCTCCAGCTTTTGCGGCTGGAAAATTTTCGTCTCGACTTGCGAGCCGCTTTGCTGCCGCGCCTCGCGGATTATTTTTTCAAAGCGGTCGGGCTTTTGCAAAGCCTTTTCGCAGCCTGCTTGCGTGTATTCTCCGATGACTGGAACAATCGCAGAGACGCCGCATTCAGTCGCTTGGCGGACAATCAGTTCCATTTTTTGCGGCTTTGGAATGAACTGCAAAAGAGCGAGGCGGGTCCGCGAGGCGGCGGAATCTTGGGCTTGTGAACTATGCTTGTCATTGCGAGGCGTTGCGCAAACCTGCAGCGCCATTTTTTTTGCGCCGTCGTCGATCTTGCAAACAGTCGCGTCCTGCGAAAAGCCGCCCGGAAGCGAAAGGCTCACCATGTCTCCGGCCGCCAAGCGCAAGACTTTTCTTAGGTAATGAAAATCCTTGCCTGTGATTTCCAAGAGGCCTTTAGAATTTGGAGAAGCGGCGGAAACGAACTGTCTCATTATTTTTTAGCTTCAGAATCGCCTTGTTCGGCCTTGGCTTCGGCCTCTTCCTGCAATTCCTTCAAAGTCTTTGTGCCCTTTACAAGCGACTTGAAATTTCCTTGGTCAAGAATGTTCATCGCTTCGACAAGCTGAACGTCAAAATCCAAGTCATAAAGACGCGGCTCTTTTGTTCTGCCAACCTCGATGCGAATCAAGCGGCGGAGCAAGCGCGAATCCAAGTCATAGTCCTTGCGCAACAATTCCGCGTAACTGGCGATGTCGCCCTCGGTCATTCCGGGATGGCTTTCGACATATTTTCTAATCGTCTCGTCTTCCGAAAGCTTTAAGAAAGCCTTTGTCTGCTCTTCCGTGTATTCCGGGCTAAGGCTGATTTCCTTGTCCGGCGGGATTCCGATTTTGTCGATGTTGGTGTCGCTTGGCGTGTAGTAGCGCGCCATTGTCACTTTGATTCCGTCGTTATGCTTTAGCGTCATCACTTGCTGAACGCTGCCCTTGCCGTAGCTGCGCTCGCCGACCAAGTAGGCCAAGTGGTTGTCCTTTAAGGCGCCGCTCAAGATTTCCGACGCGGAGGCCGAGCCCTTGTTTATCAAAACGACAATCGGCATGTCGCGGACAATCGTGTTGTCTTTGCTTGCGTTGATTGAACGCGACTCAAAAGACAAGCGGCTTTTTGTGCTGACAATCGGGCCTTCGTCAATGAAAAAGTCGCCGATTTTAGCGGCGGAATCCAATAGTCCGCCGGGATTGTTTCGCAAGTCTATGATTAATCCTGAGCATTTTTTTTCTTTAAATGATTCAATCGCCTCATAGACGCGGGGAACAGTGTCAGGAGTGAACTGGATGAGTTTCATGTAGCCGTAAAGATTTTCCTTGCTTTGAATCGTTCCAAATTCAACAGTCGGAACTTCTATCAAATCGCGAATCAAAGTTCTTTTAAAAGTGACGCTTTTTCCGCGGAGAACGGTGACTTCAACGCCCTCGCCTTTGGGGCCGCGCAATTTTGAAAGAACGGTTTCCATAGACATCTCGGGAGTAGGCTCGCCGTTTATTTCTATCAATTTGTCGCCGGCTTGGATTCCGGCCTTGTAGCCAGGCGTTCCTTCTATCGGAGAAATGACGTCAACGTAAGCCGGGTTGTCGGCGCTTGATTCGTTCCTCTTGGAAATCGAAAGGCCGACTCCGTAAAAGGCGCCCTCGGTTGTGTCGTTCAAGGAGCGCATGTCCTTTGCGTCAAGGTAAACGGTGTAAGGGTCGTTTAGGGACTTCATCATTCCGTCAAGCGCGCCCTTGTACAAAACTTCGGGGTCAACCTCCTCCACAAAACGGCTTTGCAATGTGTAAAAAATCTGCGCGATGGTCCGGATGTATTCGCTTGAGTCAACCGGCTCGCCCTTTTTTTGGCCGCTTTCGGCAAAACACTTTGAAACAAAAAAGCCCGAAACAAAAAAGCACAGCGCGAAAGCCGCCGCGCGAAAAAACTTAACCTTAGTTGAATGAGAATTCATAATAGAATATTGTAGCGCATTTTAAGGAATTTTGCTATAGCAAAATCACGCGAATTGTGATATTGCCCGCGCGCCGAAAGGCGCGAACGTCAATAATTTCCTCTATGCAAAAGCGCGCATAACGCGCTATAATGAAAGAATGCAAATTATTCCTGTTGCCAGCGGAAAAGGCGGCGTCGGAAAAAGCCTTTTGTCCGCAAACCTTGCCATCGCTTTGGGCCAAGCCGGAAAGCGGGTTGTACTTGCCGACCTTGACTTGGGCGCTTCAAACCTTCACCTTGTTCTTGGACAGCCTTCGCCAAAACACGGCTTGGGAACTTGGCTTTTGGGGAACGGAAATTTCGCCGACATAATTCAGCCCACGGAATACGAAAACCTAAGCTTTATCGCGGGCGACTCGGAGATTCCGGGACTCACCGCGCTCAAGGCCCCGCAACGTTCCAAGATAATCAAAAATTTCAAGAACATCGACTGCGATTATTTAATCATAGACTTGGGAGCGGGAACGCACCAAATAATTTTGGACTTGTTCCTGCTTTCGCCGCAGGGAATCGTCGTTTCCGCGCCGGCGGTGACGGCGACGCTCAACGCATACCTGTTCCTTAAGAACGCGGTCTTCCGCTTGATGAACTCAACTTTCAAAACGTCGAGCGAGGCGGCCAAGTGGTTCCGCGAGTTAAAGAAAAGCTCAAGCGCGATGCAAAAGCTTTACATTCCGCAAATGATGCAAGAGCTTGTGAAAGTCGATCCAAAAAATTCCGAAGCGGTGATGCGAAACCTTAAGATTTTCCGCCCCCGCCTTGTGATGAACATGATCGACGACCCCAAGGACGCGGACAAGGCGCTTCGCATCCGCCGCTCCTGCAAGGAATATTTGGGAATAGACTTGGAGCACATGGGCGTCCTTTACCGCGACTCGCTGGAAGACAAGGCGCTCGCCTCGCGGCTTCCGATCGTCATTTACAAGCCGCAAAACATTTTGTCGCAAGCCATCTATCGCATCGCCGAAAAAATCCTTTCCAGCGAAACCTTGCGTTTTGGCGACGAATTTGAGCCGCCCGCCGACAACGTCAACAATTCCTTTGACGTGGCCACCGAGGAAGCGGAAGAGGACTACGAGGCAAAGATGGCTGGCCTTCGCGACTTGCTTGGAAGCGGAGCGCTTACCGAAGGCGAGTTGGTCGAGACAATAAAGACCCTTTCTTACGAGCTTACGCAAGTCCGAAAAGAAAACACTCTGCTAAAATCAAAGCTGGTCAAAGCGGCCGCCCAAGGGTTTAAGCTATAAAAGGAACGGCCGCAAGACTAAAATCGCGCCGCCGAATTGAAGGAGATAAAAATGCTTTACATAAACTACCCGTCATGGATTCATCCGGAGATTTTCCCTGGCGTTCCGTTTCTTGGCCTTTTGCGCTGGTACGGCTTGATGTACGTCTTTGCCTTTGGCTTTGCCTTCATTGCCTTAAAAAAGCAGTTTAAAGAGGGAGCGTTGGAAAGCCCCGGCCGCTCGGCAAGCGAAGACGAGTTGACCAGCTTCATCGCCACAGGAATCGTGTTCCTTCTCCTTGGCGCCCGCATTTTTTCAACCTTAATCTACGACACTAGCGGAAAATATTTGACAAAGCCTTGGCTGATTTTTTGGCCCTTTGACGAAAGCGGCCGGTGGACAGGCCTTCAGGGAATGTCTTACCACGGCGGCGCCATCGGCGGAGCGATAGGAATGATCGTGTGGTGCAAAATTCACAAGCGCTCGTTTTTGCAATGGTCCGACGCGATGTGTACCGCGATTCCGCTCGGCTACACTTTCGGCCGCATCGGAAATTTCCTGAACGGCGAGCTTTACGGCCGCATTACAAAAATGCCTTGGGGCATGATTTTCCCTGACGCCGAGAAATTTTCTCCGTCAATCGAATGGGTAAAAAATTTCGCCGCCGACATCGGAATGAGCGTCGAGCAAAACCTTATGGTAAATTTGCCCCGCCACCCAAGCCAGTTGTACGAATCGTTTTTTGAGGGAATCGTCCTCTTTTTGATTTTGTGGGCGCTTAGAAAGAAAAAACCCTTTGACGGATTTTTGACGGGAATGTATTTGGCCGGCTACGGCGCAATCCGCTTTTGCCTGGAATACTTTAGAATGCCCGACAGCGATTTGGGTTTTAGAATCGCAAGCGATCCCGCAGCTTCTATAAGCCAAAACACTTCTTTGCTGAACATTTCCACCGGCCAGATACTTTGCGCGCTTATGATTTTAGCGGGAATAGCAGTTATTGTGGGCAGCGGAATCAAGGCAAAAAAGGAAAAGGCGGAATAAACAATAAACGCGCTGACATAAAAAACGGCCCGCAACAGCGGGCCGTAATCTTAGGCTATAAAACTATAGATATTCTCCGCAGTCTTTGCAAGAAGCTGAATTAGCGGGATTCTTTGCGCCGCATTTTTTACAGATTTTATAACTTTCCGGTTCAGTTGAATTTACGATTGGAGAAGTGAAATTATTTGTCGGAGAGTTATTTGACGCTGTATTCAACTTTTCATAAATTAAATCGCAAGTATCCGAAATATTTATAACAGTCGCGATAAAGCCAAAAAGTAAAATTCCAATTAAGACTCCCAAAAAAACTCCTAACGCCAGTCCCAATATCAATCCGACAGCTTTTGCCGCTCCATAGCCAGCTATCGCTCCGCTTATTCCCCAAGCAATGACAGTAAGAACAAAAAAGAAAGACACCGCTGAAGTAAACTTCTCTTTAACCCATTGAATCATAAAAATCCTCCTTAAGATTTTTTTAAGATATATGCTATCTTGCAAACAAAAAAAAATAGCAAGTAACCAGCACAATATAAAACAGGAAACTATTTCTTACTTCTGCAATCTATAATTATAGTTTTAGACTGATTATTTCACGATTAAGCTTAACCTTAATTTGTCTTAAACCCAGAAATAATTTTATATTTTATACTTTGGTTATTATAACTTAAAATTTCTATTACAGCCCCTTTAAATCTGATCACATTTTCTTTGGACATGTCATAAGTAGCGTCAATGCTAAACGCAGGGCGTGCCGTTCCATCCGCAAATTCTCTATAAGTAAATTTCAGGATTTTTCCTTCTAGACCGGTATATATAAGTTGCTGCTCAAAATAGTAATCGTCGACATCCACAACAGTTTTCCTTACATATTCATCTTTTAATAATGGAGTAGATATTGTTGTAGAGTTATAATATACATTAGCATCCTCGTCCTCCAACAACTGTGGATAAACAGTTCCTAACATCCCTGGCATGGCGGTGCCATATTGATAAACCTTTACTTTTCTACTTTTGGAATTAATAGATTTTGTTGCCACCCCTATAAATTTATATGTTCCTTTGGTAAAGTATGCGGTAACTCCCATTGTTCCATAATCATTCTTTAAAATTATCGCTTCCGAAGCGGAGCTTGTCCCTTCTTTTAATAAAGAATCTCCTATATATGAAGTCGCTTCAAAATTTAACTCAGGAACTATCCAATATTTTCTTTCGTTATCAATTTTTTGGATTTTTAATTGGGAAACACAAGAAATCAACATGAAGAAGCATGTTAAACTTAAAAAAATGATTTTTTTCATCAAATCCTCCTTAATATTGTTTAATTATACACACAATATTTATTATTTACAAGTAATATTCATACATTATTTATTTGAAAATTCACAATTTTTAGTAAAAAATCACTATATGACAGTAAAAGAGCAGGAACTTTACATTTGCGACCGCTTGCGCGAGGAACGAAAGAACAAAAAGCTATCCCAATTGGAACTTTCCTACGCTTCCGGCGTATCGCAGAACATGATAACCTACATCGAAACGGGAAAAAGAGTTCCCTCTTTAAGTACAATTCTAAAACTCTGTGACGCCCTCAAAATAGAGCCAGCTTCCATTTTTCCTACAACGCAAGCAGCTGACAAAGAAAACGCCAAAAATACTGTCTTAGAATTAATTAAACGCTTTATGTAAAAAAATCTTCATTTTTTCCAAAAAATCGTAAATTTTCCATAAAAAACTCTATCTTATAGATATGGAGTTTTTATGAAAAAGAACAATCAAAAAAGCCTTGACAATATATGTTTTATAACATATATTGATAAAGCAGATGAATCGGAAAACTATAAGATAGTTTTCTACAAAAAGCGTTCCGGCTCGTGTCCAATAAAAGAATTCTTGGATTCCTTGGATGAAAAAATGCGGGCAAAGGCGCTTCTAATGGTCGCGTTGCTGCGAGAGTACGGCGCGAATCTTAGGCCTCCGTATTCCAAGCATTTGGAAGACGGAATATTTGAATTGCGGGCAAAGCAAGGTTCCAACACAACTCGCCTGCTTTACTTTTTCTTTGCCGGAAAAAAAGCGGTGCTGACAAACGGTTTTGTTAAAAAGACGCAGAAAACGCCGCAAGAGAACATCAAAAAGGCAAAGGAATTCCGTTCCGACTACCTTGCCCAAACGGAGGAAAAAGATGGACGACTTTAGACAGTACCTTGACGAACAGCTAAAAAACCCCGCCTTTAAGGCCGAATGGGACGCGCTTGAGCCGGAATACCAAATAATGCGCGCAATCATAGAAGCCCGTAAATCATGCGGACTGACGCAAAATGAGCTTTCGACGCGAACAGGAATAACCCAAGCTGACATAAGCCGCTTGGAAAACGGCGAGGCAAATCCCTCGCTAAAAACAATGAAACGCCTTGCCGCCGCGCTTGGAAAAAAACTTCAAATCGCTTTTGTCTAAAAAAAAACGGCCCGCAACAGCGGGCCGTTCGTCTTTAGGCTTGCAACGCCTTTAGGCATTCCGCCAACCGTTTATAGCCGACGGACATGGCCATCAATTTTATTTAGCCAGCACGGCGGCCAATTTTTCGGCCGTAAAGCCCAAATGCTCGGCGACCTTGTTGGCCGGGCCTGACTCGCCAAAGCGGTTGATTGTGAACAAATCGTCCGCGCTTGTGGCGTATCCTTCCCAGCCCTGGCTTACGCCGGCTTCGGCAACGACAACGCGCTTGGCGCCGCCGATAAGCTTGGCCTTCTCTTCCGCTTTCAAGGCGTCAAAGGCTGTCTTGTCCATTACTGAAACAACGCGAACCTTCTTTCCGCTTACCAACTTGGACGCGGCAAGAGCCATGTTCACTTCGCTTCCTGTAGCCAATACCGTGATGTCGGGAACAGCCGCTCCTTCCTGAACGACATAGGCGCCGTTCTTAAGAGACTTCTTCCAGTTCTTGTCGGCCTTTTCGTAAACCGTAAGGTTTTGGCGTGTGAGCGCCAAGCAAACCGGATGGTCTTTTGAAGCCATCGCGATTTCCCAAGCCGCGCAAGTTTCCTCGGCGTCGCCCGGGCGCAAAACGTGAACGTTGGGAATCGCGCGCAAAGAAGCCAAAGTTTCGATAGGCTGGTGGGTCGGTCCGTCCTCGCCAACGTAGATTGAATCGTGGGTCAAAACGTAAATCGTGTTCAAGCCCATCAAGGCCTGGATGCGCAAGTTGGGGCGCAAGTAGTCGCTGAAAACAAAGAATGTCGCGCAGAAGGGGCGGAGTCCGCCGTGCAAGTTGATTCCGGCGCAAACAGCGCTCATGCCGAATTCGCGGATTCCGAATTCGATTGTGCGGCCCTTTTGGTTTTCGTAGCTGTAAGTTCCGTCGTCATGCTTGATGGCGGTCTTGTTGGGCCCCATCAAGTCGGCGCTTCCGCCAACAAAGTTCAAGTAGCGGTCGGCGATTACGTTGATCATCTTTCCGCTTGAAGCGCGAGTGGCTTCGCTGTCGCCCACCTTGTACTTGGGAGCGGCCGCCTTGCCAGTGGGCTTTCCAGCCTGGAAAGCGTCCCACAATTTTTTAAGCTCTGGATTCTCTTTTGCCCAAGCGGCGAATTCTTTTTTCCAGTCTTCCTCTTTTTTGGCCCAAGCGGCTTTCTTTGACTCAAAGTACTTGACGGCCTCGGGGTCAACGTAGAAGTCCTGGTCAACGGGAATGCCAAGCTTTTTGCGCGCGGCGATGATTCCGTCCTTTCCAAGAGGAGCGCCGTGAACGTCGGCCGTTCCAGCCTTGGGAGCGCCCTTTCCGATAACGCTCTTAAGCATGATGAGCGTAGGCTTGTCCTTGCATTTTTTGGCTTCGGCCACAAGCTCGACGATTTTCTTAACGTCGTACATGCTGCCTTTGAGAACCTGCCAGCCGTAGGCCTCGTAACGCTTGGCGATGTTTTCGTCAAAGGCGATGTCGGTGTTTCCGTCAATGCTGATTTTGTTCTGGTCGTAGAACACAATCAACTTGCCAAGCTTAAGGTGGCCGGCCAAGCTGCAGGCCTCGCTTGAAACGCCTTCTTCCAAACAGCCTTCGCCGACCAAAGCGTATGTGTAGTGGTCGACGATTTTATGAGCCTTTGTGTTGAAGCGCGCGGCGAGCATTGATTCCGCCACAGCCATTCCGACTGACATGGCGACGCCCTGTCCAAGCGGGCCGCTGGTGTTTTCAACGCCGTCAGTCTGGCCGTATTCCGGGTGTCCCGGGCACTTTGATCCGACTTGGCGGAAATTCTTGATGTCCTTAAGGCTTACCTTGTAGCCGGCCAAGTGAAGGATTGAATACAAGAACATTGAGCCGTGTCCGGCGGAAAGAACAAAGCGGTCGCGGTCAAGCCACTTTGAGTCGGCCGGATTGTGCTTTAAGATTTCGCCGTAAAGAACGGCGGCCAATTCGGCGGCTCCCAACGGAAGTCCTGGATGTCCTGAGTTAGCCTTTTGAATGGCGTCCATCGAAAGAGCGCGCACGGACAAAGCCGCGGCGGCAATTCCCTTTTCGTTCATAAGTCACCTCTAAATTTTGTTTGCTGCTTCAACGAGTTCGTCCGCCGAAGCGCGGTTTCTTAACAATTCCACAAAGGAATCGTCTTTTATAAGCGCCGCCAATCGTGAAAGCGCCTGCAAGTGGTTTTGTGAATTGCTCGTAAGCAAGACAAACATTGTGTCCACCTTTCTCCCGTCAGGAGCGTTCATATCAATTGGCTCTTTTAAATAGACAACTGTAATTTGCTGCTCGCCCTCGCCAACCAAAAACATGTCGCGGCAATGGGGAAGCGCGATTCCGCGGCCAACCGCGGTGCTCATAATTCTTTCGCGCGCGCAAAGGCCTTGATAAAAAAAAGAGCGGTCGACTTTTTGGGGCAAAGTTATTTTTGTCCTCAACTGCTCGTAAACCTCAAACGGCGTGTTGGCGTCAATGCTGTTTATCACGCCTCCGCGATTAATCAAGTCTCCAATTTTAACTGAATCTTCCATATTTTTTCCTTTTCACATTTTTAAACAATCGTTATGCTGTTGCGCTTTTCGGATTCAATGACGCTACGAAGAGCGCCCTCGATGTCCTCAAAGTTGTATGCCATCCCCTCAAGAGAAAGGCGCAACGTTCCCTTGTCTTCAATCGCCGCGTCGGGATTGGAATCAATCGACTCCAAAATCTTATTAATGTGTCCAAAAAGCTGCGACAAAACCACAAGTTCGTTTTGCGGAAACTTGTCAAAATTGGCGGTGGAAGTTTCGACGTCGTAAACCAACGAGCAAACCTGCTGGTAAAGCCTTAACGCCTCGCCCCTCACCTCCGCAACCGGATAATCCGCAAAATAGTTGTAATCCTTTGATATTATAGCATGACGGCCCGCGATGCGCAATAAAACATAGCGTTTTTCGTCAGGCGTAAGCGCGAAATTTTCAGGGAACATAGTTTGCAGCAAAAGCGCCAAATCCGTTTGCTTTCTGTACTTAAAGTCCCTCAAAAAACTGTCAAGAATGTATTCCGGTATTTTAAACTTTAAATTTCTTAAATCGCCCGGATCTTTTTTCATGTCGTTTTTGTTCCACTTGCCGACGGCGGGAACGTCCTGGCCCTTGTACCACAAGCGGGTTTCCACGCCAAACAATTCCAAGCCGATTTTTTTTGAACGGAGCAAATAGTTTTCAACCGAGTCGCAATTAAAGGAGCACAAGCCGTCGATGTTTTCGTAAAAGGCAAAGGCCAGCTGCTCTTCGATTGTGGCGCAAGGGCCTTCGCGCTCGAATATTTCAATCAAGGATTTTTCCAATAAGTCGCCCCAAGCCAAACGCTCATGGTCGGCGTCGCCGATTTGAACGATTCCGTCATCCTCGGCGCGGCTTCTTTGCTGGGGAAAGATTTCAATGACGCCCTTGTCCCAGTCCAAAACGCGGCAAACGATTCTGTCGCCGGCCTTAAGGCCTTGGTCAACAAAACGGCTCAAGTCGCAGCCTGTGATTTTCACCATTGGGGGAAGCTCAAACTCCGTGTCGGCCAAGTCGTATTCAGCCATCGCGGGATCGGCTCCTATATACTGAACCTCGTATTCCTCGCCGTAAAGAATGTTCAAGTCCAACGCGGTTTCTTTTCTAAATTCCCCGACTTTATGCGCAAGGGTCTGGCCGTCAAAAATGAAAGTCCAGCCGGCCGGATTTTGCATCTCGTCAACAAAGGGAATAAAACGGCTTCCAGGAACGAACATTTTGTTCTTGGCTTCTTCCGGCGTCAGCGTGAACGAAAAGAACCTTCCGGTAAAGGCCGCCGCCCGCGTTATGAATTTTCCGTCCTCAATCCAAGAGACATAAGGGCTTTCGGCAAGATAATCCTCCCCTTCGCGCTGCGACAATGGAAAGCCCTTTCGGCTCATTTCACGAGTAAAGTCTTTGAGAGTGAATGGATTTTTGCACGACCTTAAAAAGTCGTCAACCGCTAAATCTTCCGAAAATTGCATTGACGGTGACTATAATAGCGCAAAAAAGAAATAATGGCAATGCGACGATTTTAAAGAAATGCGTCGCTTTGCTAATGGAAGCATTTACTGTCCGCTTTCGCGGACTGCTGGCAATGCGACGATTTTAATGAAATGCGTCGCTTTGCTAATGGAAATATTTACTGTCCGCTTTCGCGGACTACTGGCAATGCAACGATTTTAATAAAAACGCCCGCCAAAAAAGCGGGCGTTTAGCTGCAAACGGATTTCCCCGCCTACACGTTCCTGATGTCTTCCACCGGGCACTTTAGGTCGGTGAAAATCTTTTTCACTTTCGCCATCGGAACGCCGGTAACCTTGAGCGTAAGCGGCCTTTTTTTCTTGTCGCTTTGAGCGGTTGTTACAAGAGAAACGATGTTGCCGCCCGCTTCGGCAATCTTTTGCGAAATCTTTGCCATTTCGCCCGGAGTGTCGTTGGGATACACGACCGCGCGCACGCCCTTTTGCGTCACGCCGAACATTTCGGCGAACATAAAGAACAAGTCGCTTTCGGTTATGATTCCGACAAGCGCGCTGCCCTTTACGACCGGCAAGCAACCGACTTGCTTTTCAACCATAACGCGGGCGGCTTCCTCCACCACGTCGTCGGGAGAGACGCTGAAGACCTTTGTGGTCATTATTTTCTTTACGTTCAACTTTGAAAGCAAATAGCTTATTTCGTACATGTCAAGCGTCGTGGCCAGACTGGGGCCGGCTTGAAGCAAGTCGTTCTTAGTAATGATTCCCACAAGCTTTCCGCCCTTCACGACCGGCAGCTTTGAGATATTGTTTTTGTTCATCAATTCTTTGGCTTCTGTAACGGTTGTCTCCGGCTCCACCGTAATAACCGATTTTTTCATCACGTCTTTGACTATCATCGCGTTCCTCCAATAAAAAGCGTTGCCTACATTATAGCGCTGTTTTAGTTTTTTCGCAAATTTTAACAACCAAGCCGCAAGCGCAGCGTTGCGACTCATGCGGCGCCATTCGTTCTTGGTCTTGCGTCCGTTTATTTTCGCCGCTTAACCGCCAAGGTAGGCTTCCTTGACCGCAGGATCCTTGGCCAATTCCTTGGCGTCACCGTCCTTGGTGATCGAGCCTGTTTCCAAAACGTAGGCGCGGTTGCTGATGGAAAGCGCCTTAAAGGCGTTTTGCTCAACCAGCAAAATCGTCGTTCCGGCCTTGTTGATTTTTTGAATGATCTCAAAAATCTCGTCGACCAAAATCGGAGCCAAGCCCATGCTGGGCTCGTCAAGCAAAAGCAATTTGGGCTGGGCCATCAAGCCGCGGCCCATCGCAAGCATTTGAAGCTCGCCGCCGCTCAAGGTTCCGCTAATTTGGTTGATTCGCTCTTTAAGACGCGGAAAAAGCTCGTAAACCTTTTCCATGTCGGCCTTGATTCCGGCCTTGTCGCCTCTCGTAAAGGCGCCCATTTCCAAGTTGTCGCGGACGCTAAGGTTCAAGAAAATGCGCCTTCCTTCCGGCACTTGAATCAAGCGGCGGCGGACTATTTGGTCAGGCGCCAAATTTGTGATGTCCTCGCCCTCAAACTCAATCTTACCGCCGCGCTTTTTAATGATGTTCGACACGGCGTGAAGCGTCGTCGTCTTTCCGGCTCCGTTCGAGCCAATCAAAGAAATTATTTCGCCCCGCTCAACGTTAAAGCTGATTTCGCGCAAGGCGTTTATCGCGCCGTAGCTGACCGACAGTTTTTGCACTTTAAGCATTCAAAGCCTCCTGTCCAAGGTAAGCCTTAATTACCTGAGGATTAGTCTTGATTTGGTCCGGCGTTCCTTGCGCGATTATGCGGCCGTAATCCAAAACCATAATGCGCTCGCAAATGCCCATGACCAATCTCATGTCGTGCTCAATCAAAAGAATCGTCAAGTTGAACTTTTCCCTGATAAAGGCGATCATGTTCATAAGGTCTTCGGTTTCCTGGCCGTTCATGCCGGCGGCCGGCTCGTCAAGCAAAAGAATTTTGGGCTCGCTGGCCAACGCGCGCGCGATTTCCAATTTGCGCTGCTCACCGTAGGGAAGGTTCTTGGCAAGCTCTTTTTTCTTTGAGTCAATCTTGAACAAAGAAAGCAAGAGGTCGGCCTTCTCTTCCATTTGCTTTTCGTCGTTTCTAAAGCGGCTCGTCCTTAAAAGCGCGTCAATCGGATTTGACGAACGCAAATTGTGCAAGGCGACTTTCACGTTGTCTTCGACAGTCAAGTTTCCGAACAAGCGAATGTTTTGGAACGTGCGCGCGATTCCCAGTCGGCAGTGCTCCGCCGGATTGAACTTGTTTATCACGCGGGCCTTTCCGCGCCTGTCCCAGTAATTTATTTGTCCCTCGGTCGGAGTGTAAACGCCGCTCAACATATTGAACACCGTCGTCTTTCCCGCGCCGTTTGGGCCAATCAAGCCCACAAGCTCGCCTTCGTAAAGCGCGCAGTCAAAGTCGCTCACCGCCCTAAGGCCTCCAAAAACGATAGAAACGCCGGAAGCCTGCAAAACCATTTTCTTTTCGTCCGCCATCACTTTGCCTCCGCGCCCTTGTTTTTCTTTGTTTTTTTCTGGAGGAACTTTCGCGCCGCGTCAAAGGCTTTCACAAACGACGCCTCTTTTGTTCCAAGCAAGCCTTGCGGCCTGAATATCATCACCAAAATCAAAACGACCGGATAGAAAAGCAAGCGGTAGTTTTGCAAGAAGCGCAAGAATTCCTGCAAGTAAGTCAAAACGTAAGAAGCCAAAACGCTTCCGGTGGTGGAACCCATTCCGCCCAAAACTACGAAAATCAAATAGTCGATGCTCTTTGTAAAGCCGGCTTGGTCGGGCTTGATAAAGCCGATAAGGCAAACGTAAAGCGCGCCGCCAATGCCCGCCACAAAGCTTGCCATCACAAAGCCAATCATCTTGTAGCGGAAAACACCGATGCCGCTTGAGTTGGCGGCGATTTCGTCTTCGCGCACGGCAAGAATCGCGCGGCCGTATGACGAGCGAATAAAGTTTTGAATCAAGGCGATTAAAACTACAAGCGTTCCGGTCACAACCGCAAAAGCGATCGCGGCGTTAAAGACCATAATCGTGTTGAACTGAATTCCGTTGGGGCCGCCGGTCCACTGCTTTAAGTTGACCAAGAAGACGCGGATGATTTCTCCAAAGGCAAGCGTGACGATTGCCAAGTAGTCGCCTTCCAAACGCAGCGTCGGAAAGCCGATTAAAAATCCAAAGAAGGCCGTAATCGCGGCGGCCAAAAGAATCGCAAGCGGAAGCGGGATATGCGCGTTTGTGCAAAGCAAAATCGTCGAGTATCCGCCGATGGCCATAAAGCCCGCCTGTCCCAAAGAAAGCTGGCCCGTGATTCCGCAAATGATGTTAACGCTCAAAGCCATTATCGCGTTGATTCCAGCCAAAGAAAAAATCTGCGCCGTGTAAGCGTCAATCGCCCCGGCCGCGATCAAGGCCGCCGGAAGCGCCGTCGCGATGATTCCCACCGCGAACAATATAATTGTGTTTCTAACGTTCTTTGTCATAATCAAACCTTGATAACCCTCCTCTTTCCCAAAAGGCCCGTGGGCTTAACCAACAAAATCAAAATCAAAATGCCAAAGCTTATCGCGTCGGCGTACTGGCTGGGACCGTAGCCCTTTGTCATAGTCTCGGCGATGCCCAAAATCACTCCGCCAATCATCGCTCCGGGAATCGATCCGATTCCGCCAAGAACGGCGGCGACAAAGGCCTTAAGGCCCGGCATGTATCCCATCAATGGATCGACTTGCGGATAGGCGCTCGCGTACAAAACGCCGCCCGCTCCGGCCAACACCGAACCGATTGCGAACGTCACTGCGATTGTCTTGTTTACGTTGATTCCCATCAAGCTTGAAGCTTGCATGTCGTAGCTTACAGAGCGCATCGCCTTTCCTGTCCGCGTGTAGTTCACCAAAACGTGAAGCGCCAGCATCAACAAAACGCTCGCTATAATCACCAAAGCCTTTATTCCCGGAATCGACACAGGCCCAATCACAATAGCCGGAACGTTGAGCGCCGGAAACTGCTTGGGGTCGGGACCGGCGAACGGAAGGACGCGCATCATGTTTTGCAAAATCAATTCAACTGCAATCGCTGTAATCAAGGAGTTAAGGCGCGGCGCGTTTCGCAAAGGCCTGTAAGCCAAACGCTCGATCGCGACTCCCAAAAAGCCGCAGAATGCCATCGCCACCAAAAGCGCCGCCGCAAATCCGCCGCTTGTCGCTCCTAAAGCCACCAAAGCAAAATAGCCCGCGTACGCGCCCATCATCATGATGTCGCCGTGCGCGAAGTTAATCAGCGTGACAATTCCGTAGACCATCGTATAGCCCAGCGCGATTAGCGCGTAAATGCTTCCAAGCGAAAGTCCGTTGATGAATTGCTGCAAAAACAAAGAACCGCCGTCCACTTTTTTTTCTCCTATAAAAAAGGCGCCTGCCCCGACTAGCGGAACAAGCGCCTCATTGCGCTAAAATATATTAAAGCATTTTACGTTTTTATTCAAGCCATTACGGTTGAACCGTTGTCTTGTAAACGGCGGCCAACTTTCCGTCGTCGCCCTTGACAAGCTCAAGCATAACCGCGGCTTTGATCGGGTTGCGCTTGGCGTCAAACGAAAGGTTTCCTGTAACGTATTCGCCCTGAATTGAAGCCAAGGCGTTCTTTACGGCTGTCGCGTCGGCGCTGCCAGCCTTAACGATGGCGTCCTTCAAAAGGTAAACTGAATCGTATCCAAGAGCGGCAAAAGCGTTGGGATCCTTGTTGTACTTGGCGCGGAAAGCGGCGACATACTTTTGGACAGCCGGGCTTGTCGAGTCAACGGCATAGTGGTTAGAATAGAAGCCGTTCAAAACCTCGTCGCCGGCGTTGCTTGTCAATCCGTCCCATCCGTCGGCTCCAACAAAGGCAACGTTGATGCCTTGGGCGCGGGCCTGCTTGGCGATCAAGCTTACTACGTTGTAGTAGTCGGGAAGGTAAAGAACGTCCGGGTTGGCTGTCTTAATCTTTGTCAACTGGGCGTTAAAGTCCTTGTCGTTTGTGGCGTAAGACTCTTTGGCGACGATTTTTCCGCCAAGCGCGACGAATGTCTTTTCAAAGTTCTCTGTCAAGCCGACTGAGTAGTCGTTTCCGATGTCATAAAGGATGGCGGCATTCTTGGCGCCAAGGTTTTCAATGGCAAACTTTCCGCCTACAGTTCCCTGGAAGGGGTCGATGAAGCAAGCGCGGAAAATAAAGTCGCCGGCGTCCGTGATGTCCGGAGCGGTGGCGGCGGGAGCGATCTGAACGATCTTCTGGGCCTGGGCGCGGCTTGTAACAGCCTTTGTGCAGCCGGAAGTAAGGGAGCCGATTACAATCTTAACTCCGTCTTTTGTCGTCAACTTCTGGAAAGCGTTTACTGTCTTGTCGGGATTTCCCTCATCGTCTTCGCTGACCAAAACGACTTTCTTTCCGTTAATTCCGCCGGCAGCGTTGATTTCCTCAATGGCCAAGTCAATGCCGTTTTTGCATTCAACGCCGTAAACGCTTACGTTTCCGCTCAACGGGAAGATGCCGCCGATTGTGATGCTGTCAGACTCTTTCTTGCCGCAAGAAACCAAGGCAAAAAGAGCGGCTGCCGCGATGGCTGCCAAAGCAAATTTTTTCATACAATTCTCCTTAAAGCTTATGGAGTCCGGCTGGACGCCGTTCCAACAACTTTTGTTTGCAAATAATATTGCTGAATTCAAAGTTTTTAGTCAATAGGCTTTTCTTTAAAAAATACTTAATTTTTTAAGTTTTATGAAAAACGCGGCTTCCTTAACACTTTACAACAGCAAAAAAAAACCGCGCGGTCAACGCGCGGTTTACAAGCCAAAGACTTACGCCTGAGCTTCGGCGGCAGGAGCCTCGGCCGCGGCTTCTTCAGCGGCGGGAGCGGCGTCCGCAGGAGCGGCAGCCGGCTTTTCAAGGCGAGCCTTGTTCTTAAGGTGAGCTTTGCAGAATTTGCAAATCATAACCTTTTTGCCGTCAAGGTCGTATTCATAAAGAACCTTGATGCCCTTGGTCTTGCAAATAGGACACTCGCCGCGGCCATGATTGGCGGTCTTGCGAAGTCCAGTTCCACGATGCGCTTTAGACATTATTTGCTCTCCTTCGCTTCTTTCTTAGCGGCGTCTTTTTTGTCCGCTTTCTTAGCGTCTTTCTTAGCTTTGGCGGCGGCCTTCTTTTCCTCAACCTGGTCAAGCTTGTAGTCAACCAACTCAAGGATTACAACGTCAGCGGCGTCGCCTTCGCGGAATCCCAACTTAAGAACGCGTGTGTAACCACCGTTGCGTTCCTTCATGCGGGGAGCGATTTCAGTAAAAAGCTTGTTCAAAACTTTTTCGTCAGCGATATATTTTGCTACTTCGCGGCGATTGTGAACGCTGTCAACTTTGGCGCGTGTTACAAGCTTTTCTGCCTTTCTGCGCGCTTCCTTAGCCTTAGCCTTAGTAGTGGTAATGCGTTCAAATCTAAAAAGAGAAGTAACCATGTTGCGCAACATTGCGCGGCGATGCGCTGTCGTGCGGCTCAGCGCGTTAAAACCAGTTCTATGATTCATCTGATTCTTCCTTCTTCTTAGTTAAATTAACAGCATCCTTAAGATAGCTGTAGTCCGTCATGCCCAAAGTCAAGTTCCATTCAAGCAACTTTTCTTTGATCTCTGTAAGACTCTTTTTGCCAAAGTTTCTGGTCTTGGCGATGTCATCTTCAGTCTTCTTTGTCAATTCGCCGATTGTGCGGATGTTGGCGTTCTTCAAGCAGTTTGAAGAACGAACTGACAACTCAAGCTCTTCAACCGGAGTGTTCAACAAGGCGCGGACTCTCTCGTCCTCTTCGCCAATGTCGTCGTCGCCAGAAGAATCGCTGTCGTCAAAATTGATGAATACTGAAAAATGCTCTTTGGCGATCTTAGCGGCTTCGCTCAAAGCGTCGGCCGGTTCAATCGATCCGTCAGTCCAAATTTCAAGGCAAAGTTTGTCATAATCGTTTCTCTGTCCAACGCGGCAAGGTTCAATCGAATATTTAACCTTTTTTACCGGGCTGAAAATCGCGTCCATCGGAATCGTGCCGACAACTTCAATGTATTTGTCGTTGGTTTCCGCGGGAACGTATCCACGATTCAAGTCAACTTGGATTTCCATGTCAAGCTTGGCGTCGTCCATCATTGTGAACAAGTGAACGTCCTTTGACAAGACTTCCAGTTGGCCTTCTTTTTCGAGGTCATTGCTCGTTACCTTTCCAGGACCCTTGAATTCATAAAGAATTGTGTCCTGCTCACCGTCGCCGGCAAGGCGAACGCGCGTTTGCTTCAAGCTGTTCAAGATTTCCAAAGTGTCTTCAGACACATTGGGAATTGCCTCAAATTCGCTTGAAATCACGTGCGGAACATTGTCAGAATCATACGAAGTGATTCTGATTGAAGTAACTGCGTATCCCTGAATCGATGACAGCAAAACACGACGAAGGGTATTTCCTACTGTCGTGCCAAATCCGGGTTCAAACGGATAAGCATAAAACTTTCCATAGTTCGCCTGAGAGGTTTCTTGATTCTCAAAACGCACGCCTTTAGGTCTTTGAAAACCTTTAAGCAGATTTTTGCGAGCCATTTGAACTCCTTACTATTTAGAATAATATTCAACCACAAGCTGCTCTTTTACATCGTAATCGATGTCGCTTCGAGACGGCAGAGTAGCAACCTTTCCTGACAAATTATCCTTGTCGGCTTCAAGCCAAGCGGGAACTTTGCGTTCTTCGATTCTAGCGACCAATTTCTTGATGCTTGAAGAGGCCTTGCTCTTCTCTTTGAACGCTACGACATCGCCGGCCTTAATCAAGTAAGACGGAATGTCCACTTTCTTGCCGTTGACTGTAATGTGTCCGTGGCTTACAAGCTGTCTGGCCTCGCTGCGAGTCTTGGCAAAACCAAGGCGGTACACAACATTGTCCAAACGAGATTCAAGCAACTGGAGCATTACTTCGCCTGTAACGCCAGGCTTTCTAACAGCCATTTCGTAGTAAAGGCGGAACTGGCGCTCGAGAACTCCGTAGATAAAGCGGAGCTTCTGCTTTTCGTCAAGCTGAAGCGCGTATTCAGAGCGCTTGCGGCGAGTCTCTTTCTGGTTTCTCTTGCTAACTTTGCCGTAGCCCAAAACGAGCGGATTCAATCCCAATTTTTTGCAGCGTTTAAGGATAGGCGTCGTGCTTTTACCCATTGTTTACTCCTTAAGAATTACATTGAGCGCGTCTTGCGCGGGCGGCATCCGTTGTGCGGAATCGGCGTAACATCAGAAATAGACTTAACCTTAAGTCCCTGATTTCCAATGGCGCGGACAGCGTTCTCGCGGCCCATGCCAGGTCCCTTAACGAATACGTGAACTTCGCGCAAACCGTAGCTAACAGCCTTTTGAACAGCTGTTTCGGCAACAGTCTGAGCGGCAAAAGGAGTTGATTTCTTGGCGCCGCGGAATCCAAGTCCGCCGCTTGACGCCCAAGAAAGCGCGTTGCCGTTCAAGTCAGTAATTGTTACGATTGTGTTGTTGAAAGACGCCTGAATGTAAACGTTTCCTTCGTAAACGCTCTTCTTTTCCTTTCTCTTTTTAACAGTAGCCAATTAGTTTACCTCCGCCTTACGCTTTCTTCTTGTTCGCAACAGTCTTCTTCTTACCCTTGCGAGTTCTTGAATTTGTACGCGTTCGCTGGCCGCGAACCGGAAGTCCCTTGCGATGGCGCTGGCCACGGTAAGATCCAATATCGATAAGGCGCTTGATGTTAAGGCCAATTTCCGAGCGGAGACGGCCTTCAACCTTGTACTCTTTGTCGATAATTTCACGGAGTTTTGTCAACTCGTCCTGAGACAAATCATTCATCAGCGTATCTTCTTTAATCTCCGCTTTTTTGCAGATTGTGCGAGCCGCTGAGCGACCTATGCCGTAGACATAAGTCAAAGCGATTTTAACCTGTTTATTAGGGAGGTCAACTCCCGCAATTCGAGCCATCTGTTACTCCTCAACCTTGTCTCTGCTTATGCTTAGGGTTAACGCAAATGATGCGGACAATGCCGTTTCTTTTGATAACCTTACACTTATCGCAGATAGGCTTTACACTGGTTCGTACTTTCATAAAAGTCCCCCTGGGAATGTGATAGTTATTTCCCGATTATGGCAATTCGCAATGAATTACAATCGGGAAACACGAGTATAGCACATTTCGCCAATTTAAGTCTAGCCCTTCGGCCAAAAAACCAATAGAAATTCTAGAGGCTTCTTGAGCGAATTCTTCCCTTTTTCATAAGACCATCTTGATGGTGCATTCTCAAAAGGGCTTCAATCTGGCTCATTGTATCCAAGTCTACGCCAACCATAATGATCAACGAAGTGCCGCCCATCAGCATCGCTACCGACTGAGGGAACTTAAAGACCAGCTGGATGACCGTCGGCAATATCGCTATCGCCGCAAGGAACAAAGCGCCAGGCAATACCAAACGGTTAAGTATCTTTTGCAAGTACTCTTCCGTCTTGTCAGTTCTTACTCCGGGAATGGAGCCGCCGTTTTCCCGGATTTGCTTTGCTATTTCAGTGGGGTTCAGGGTTACCTGAGTGTAGAAGTATGCAAAGAATATAATAAGAACCACTAACAACAAATTGTACCAAATTCCCGTCGGATTCAAAATTACAGCCAATTTTTGAACCCATCTCGCAGCGCCGGAGTTGCTGGCAATCGAAGAAACAAGCTGCAAGGGAAGCGTCAAAAACGATGAAGCGAAAATCAAGGGAATTACATTTGACGGATTCACTTTAAAGGGAATGTATGTGTTCTGGCCGCCATACATCTTTCTGCCGACAACGCGCTTGGCGTAGTTGACAGGAATCTTGCGCTCGCCGGATTCTTCGAACACGACAAGGGCAATGATCCCAACAAAAATGATAAGGGCGACAATAACAAAAACAATGTTCAGTTGGCCATTGCGAACTTGCTCGGCAAGCTCGGCCACAGCGCTAGGCATGCGGGCAACGATGCCGGCAAAAATCATGATTGAAATGCCGTTGCCTATTCCGCGGGCGGTGATTTGATCTCCCAACCAAACTGTTACCATTGAACCAGTAGTTACGGTAAGAATCGCAAGAAGCTTAAAGGCGACTTCGTTGTTCAACGAAACGACGCCAATGTTTTTTGCGTAGATTGTAACCGCAAACGACTGAACGACGCAGACAAAAATCGTTCCGACTCTTGTCCACATCTGCATTCTCTGCTGGCCGCCTTCTTCCATAACCGCTCTTTTCATTGAGGGGAAAATGATAAGAAGGAGCTGCATGATAATCTGCGTAGAGATGAAGGGCATTACGCCCAACATGAACACAGAAAAGTTAGAAAACGCGCCGCCAACAAAGAAGTCCATGTAACTAGCAAAAGCGTTGTTGTTCTGAGCGGCAAGGTTGTTAAAGTATTCAAACAAAGCTGCGGCGTCCACGCCCGGAATTGTAAGAACGCATCCAAGTCTGTAGACAGCCAATACAACTACAGTAAACAAAAGACGGCTGCGGAGTTCTTTAATTTTAAACATGTTCGCAATTGAATTCATTTATTCCGCCTTAGTCTTTCTTTTCTGTTTTTTCAGCCTTTTTAACCTCGACGACAGAGCCGCCGGCCTTTTCAACCTTTTCCTTGGCAGTCTTTGAAACCTTGTCTACAGAAACAGTAACTTTCTTTGTGATGTTTCCTGTTCCCAAGAGTTTGACCAAAGACTTCTTAGACTTTACGAGATTTTTGGCAATGAGCGTTTCCTTGCTTACTGTCTCGCCGTCGGCGTATTTGGCTTCGATGTCGCAAAGGTTTACAACATCATACTCAACCTTAAAAGGATAGTTTGAGAAGCCGCGCTGGGCGATGCGGCGGTAAAGAGGCATCTGTCCGCCTTCAAAGCCAACGTATGGCTGGGGCGAACCGCTTCTTGACTGGGCGCCTTTGTTGCCCTTGCCGGCTGTCGTTCCGAGTCCTGATGAAGAGCCGCGGCCAACAATTTTTCTCTTTTTGTTAGCTCCTACGGGCGCTGTCAATACTGGATTGTATTCTGCCATTATTGGATCTCCTCAACTTTTACAAGGTGAGCCACAGAGGCCACCGCTCCGCGTACAGAAGGAGTGTCTTCCTGCACGACAGAGGAACTGATTTTCTTTAATCCCAAACTGCGGACAGTGGCGCGCTTGGCGGGCTTTTGTCCGATAACGCTTTTTACAAGTGTAATCTTAAGTTTTGCCATGATTAACCCCACATCTCGCTCAGAGTCTTGCCTCTGTTCTTGGCAACTGTCGCAGCGTCAAGCATGTTCTCGATGGCGTCAAAAGTGGCGCGAACAACGTTTACAGAAGCGCTTGAACCGAGCGACTTAGAAATGATGTCGGTAACACCGGCCGCGTCCATAATGGCGCGAACAGGGCCACCGGCGATGATTCCAGTACCGGCGCTGGCTGGGCGCAAAAGAACTTCCGAGCTCTTGAACTTTCCGATAACGTCGTGCGGAACAGTTCCGCGCTTAATCGGAAGCGTTACAAGATTTCTCTTGGCGCGGTCAAGGCTCTTTTTGATAGCCTCTGTAACGTCATTGGCTTTGCCAAATCCGTATCCAACGCGGCCTTTCTGATCGCCTACAACGCTGAGCGCCGCAAAAGACATTCTGCGTCCGCCCTTTACAGTCTTAGAAGTTCTGTTAAGAGTCACGAGCTTTTCAACAAACTCTTTCTCTTTAGGCTCTTTGTCAAATTTATTCTGGCGTTCCATAGTATCTCCTAGAATATGATGCCCGCTTTGCGAGTACCGTCAGCAAGAGCCTTTACAACGCCGTGGTAAAGATAACCGTTGCGGTCAAAAACCACTGTGGTAATGTTCTTTTCCTTAAGGCGCTGGCCAAAAGCTTCGCCAAGTTTCGCGGCGCCTTCAACTGTCGGCTTGACGCTCGCAAAATCTTTTTCCATCGTAGAAATGGCGGCAAGAGTCTTTCCCTCGTCGTCATTGATTACCTGTACATAAAGGTTCTTGTTGCTGCGAGTGACTGTCATGCGGGGGCGCTCAGCCGTTCCGTAAACAGTCTTGCGGATGTGAACCTTTCTGTGAAGGCGCTTTCTATCTTTGTCGTTAAGTTTTCTAATCATGTCGCCCGTCCTTATTTAACGCCAGTCTTACCGACTTTGCGTCTAATAACTTCAGTAGAATAGCGGATTCCCTTTCCTTTGTAAGGCTCAGGAAGGCGCAACTTGCGGATTTGGGCGCAGAATTCGCCGATTTGCTGCTTGTTGATTCCAGAAATGTCAATCTTTCCAGAAGGATCGGCAGCCACCGTGATTCCTTCGGGAATTACGGCGATAAAATCGTTTGAGTAGCCCAAGTTCATTACAAGTTCCTTGCCCTTGACTTCGGCGCGGAAACCTACTCCGTTAATAACCAAAGACTTTGTAAAGCCTGTTGTCACACCCTTTACCATGTCGTTGATAAGGGCGCGGTACAAACCGTGGTCGGCGTTGGCCTGGCGGCTTGCGTTAAGCGTCTTTACAGTAATCTCATTGTTTTCAAAGACAACTTCAACATTCTTGCTGAACTTCTGCTTAAGCTCGCCCTTGGCTCCCTTTACAGAAATCTCGTTGTCCTTAATCGCAACCGTTACGCCGGCGGGAACGGCAACAGGAAGCTTTCCAATCTTAGACATCTTCTTCCTCCTATTACCAAACTTTGCAGACTAATTCGCCGCCGACCATCTTCTCTGACGCCTTCTTTCCAGTTGTAACGCCAGCTGATGTCGAAACGATTACTGAACCGTATCCGTTGCGGACGCGGGGCAGATCTTTATAACCTGAATAAACACGGCGGCCAGGAGTTGAAATCTTTTCAATTCCGTGAATAACCGGTTCATTCTTGTCATCGTACTTGAGGAAGATGCGGATTGTGTTCTTTCCGTCTTCCTGAACTTTCTTGAAGTTCTTGATGTATCCTTCAGTCTTGAGGATTTTTACAATTTCCAACTTCAACTTTGACGCCGGGATATCCACTTTCTCGTGGCGGGCCATCACCGCATTGCGGATTTTTGTAAGCATATCTGCTACTGGATCTGATGCGCTCATATTACTTCTCCTACCACTACCAACTTGACTTTGTTACGCCGGGTAACAAACCTTCACTAGCATACTTGCGGAAGCAAAGACGGCACATCTTGAACTTGCGGAGATATCCTCTAGGACGTCCGCAGAGCTGGCACCTGTTGTACTGACGAGTCGAGTACTTGGGAGCGCGCTTTGCTTTGATAATCATCGATTTTTTAGCCATGACTTCCTCGTTTACTTTCTAAAGGGCATATTGAACTTGTTAAGCAAAGCGCGGGCCTCGCTGTCAGTTCTTGCGCTTGTTACGATAGTGATATTCATACCCGCAATCTTAGTGATTTTGTCAAAGTCGATTTCGGGGAAAATGATCTGCTCCGTAATTCCAAGAGAGAAATTTCCGTGACCGTCAAAGCCAGTCGCCTTGATGCCGCGGAAGTCCTTAACGCGCGGAAGGGCGACATTGATCAAGCGGTCCAAAAATTCATACATAATTGTTCCGCGCAATGTCACCATAGCGCCGATTTCTGCGCCCTCACGAAGTTTGAAGTTGGCAATCGATTTCTTTGCCTTTGTCTTGACCGCTTTCTGACCTGTGATTTGTGTCAAGTCAGCAACTGCGGCATCAAGAAGTTTCTTATTTCCGAGAGCTTCGCCAACGCCCATGCTAACTACGATTTTTTTGATCGCAGGAATCTGCATGGGTGATGTGTATCCCAACTCCTTAAAGAGTTCGGGAGCGATAGTGTCTTTATAGACTTTCTTAAGCCGGGGTACGTAATTTGCCATTATAGCGCTTCTCCACATTTGCGGCAGACACGAGTTTTCTTGTCTCCGTCAAGCTTATAACCAATTTTTACAGGGCGTTTGCATTTGGGGCAAACGATTCCAACGTTTGAAATATGAATAGGCGCTTCAACCTCAGCGATGCCGCCGGCATCCTGTTGGCTGCGTCTCTTCATAGCCTTCTTTACCAAGTTAACGCCAGAAACAATTACAGCGTCCTTTTTGGTGACGACGCGGACAACTTTTCCTTGCTTGCCCTTGTCTTTTCCTGTAAGGACTTGTACTGTATCGTCTTTGTGAATCTTGAACTTCTTAAGCATACCCTACACTCCTTACAAAACTTCCGGAGCCAACGAAATAATCTTCATGTAATCCTTGTCACGAAGTTCGCGGGCTACAGGTCCAAAAATACGCTTTCCAACGGGGTTCTTGGAATCGTCTACGATTACGCAGGCGTTGTCGTCAAAACGGATGTATGTTCCGTCCGGGCGGCGGTATTCCTTGGCTTGGCGGACGATAACCGCCTTCTTGATAGAACCCTTTTTAATTGTTGATGTAGGAATGGCTTCTTTGATGGCCACCACTACGATATCGCCGATGCCAGCATAGCGGCGGTGAGTGCCGCCAAGCACCTTGATGCACTGGGCAACCTTGGCGCCGGAGTTGTCGGCTACTGTCATGCATGACTGCATTTGAATCATAACTTCGCCTCCTTACTTCGCTCGTTCAACGATTGATTCCAAGCGCCATCTCTTGTCTTTGCTCAAAGGACGGCACTCAACAATTTTAACTTTGTCGCCAATGTGGGCTTCATTCTTTTCATCATGAGCCTTGCACTTCTTGGTTCTCAAAACATATTTCTTGTAAAGAGGATCCATACGCTTTGTAGAAATTGAAACGACGATGGTCTTGTCCATTTTGTCGCTAGTTACAAGTCCTACATAAGAGCGCTTGGCGCTTTTTACAGCTTTCTGTTCTTCTGCCATGGGTCAACTCCTACTTCTTTGCTTCAGCGGCTTCAGCCTTTTGGGCGGCGGCCTTCTGAGTGATGAACGTATTCAAGCGGGCGATTTCGCGGCGCATGTTGCGTTTTTCCATCGGATTGTCTACATGAGAAACAATCATCTTGAATCTCAATTCCATGTATTTCTGCTTAAGCTCGTCACGGCGCGCAACCAATTCGGCGTAAGACAGTTCTTTGTCTGTGTTCTTTTTCTTTGAATCAGCCATCTTATTCCTCCGTTACGCGTGTGTGGGCCTAAAAGCGATCTTTGTCAAAACCGGCAATTTGGCGCTGGCCAAGCGCAAGGCTTGTTCGGCCAACTTGATGTCAACGCCGCCGATTTCAAACAAAATCATTCCGGGCTTAAGGTTGGCAGCCCAGAACTCAGGGGCGCCCTTACCCTTACCCATGCGGACTTCAGCCGGCTTCTTAGAAATCGGCTTGTCCGGGAATACACGAATCCAAATATTGCCTTTGCGGTCAAGCTTGCGGCTTATGGCAACACGGCAGGCTTCGATAACGCGAGCGTTAAGCCAAGCCGGCTCCATAGCGACCAAAGCGATTTCGCCAAAGTCAATATGATTATCGCGGGTAGCAAAACCGTGCTGCTTTCCGCGCTGCACCTTGCGGTGCATTACTCTTTTTGGCGCTAGTGGCATCCTTAACTCCTTGCCTTTGCGACAGTATCTTTTGTCTGCTTTTCAGACTCAGACTTATCAGAAGAACGCTGAGGACGGTCGCGTCTTGGTTTTCTTACCATCTGACCTGCGTCTTCGTTCTGCTCGTGACCATAGTTCATTCCGTTGTAAACCCATACCTTGATGCCAATCTTGCCGTAAGTCGTGAGGGCTTCGAACGTGCCATAGTCAATGTCAGCGCGAAGAGTGTGAAGAGGAACGCGTCCTTCCTTGTGTTCCTCTGTCCTTTTCATTTCAGCTCCGCCAAGGCGTCCGGCCAAGCGAATCTTGATTCCCTGGGCTCCGGCGCGCATTGCGTTGGAGGCTGACTGCTTAAGAGCCTTGCGGAACGAGCCGCGTCCCATAAGCTGGCGGCCGATATTCTGGGCAATCAAAGAAGCGTTCAAATCGCCGCGTTTAATTTCTTTAATCTTGATCTGAACTTTCTTTGTAAGCTGCTTTTGAATGTCAGCGCTGATTTTTTCAATTGTAGCTCCCTTTACGCCGATGATGACACCGGGGCGGGCAGTGTGAATTACGATAGTAACACGCTGCGGGTGGCGCACAATTTCTATTTCGGCAATATCCGCGCCCTTGCATTCAGGAAGGTCTCCAACCAACTTTCTGATCTTAAAATCTTCCAAAACCAAGTCTGCGTATTCGCGAGGATCCGCATACCAACGGGACTGCCATGTTTTGTTTACGCCCAAGCGCAAACCAATCGGATTAACTTTCTGACCCACTTTTTATTCCCCCGCCTTTTCAGCAACTGTGACGGTAATATGACACATGCGTTTGAGCAACTGATCGGCTCTTCCGCGAGCTCGGCACCAAATTCTCTTGAGTCTGGGACCTTCGTCTACGCGAATCTCTTTTACATAGAGCATATCTTCATCCAACTTGTCGTTAGCGACAAGAGCGTTGGCCATGGCAGACTTCAAAGTCTTGCCGATAAGCTTGGCGCCCTTCTGCGGCATGTTCTCAAGAACAGCCACGGCTTTTGAACAAGGCATTCTGGAAATTGCGTGAGCTACAGGGCGAACCTTTGTAGGAGACGCAATAAGGAATTTTGTAGTGGCTACATAGCCTTTTTTCTCTGCCATAATATCCACCTTTATTTAGCCGCGTTAGCCGCGGCAGGAGCCTTAGCGGCTGTTTTATCAGTTCCGCCATGTCCGCGGAATACACGCGTCGGAGCGAACTCGCCAAGCTTGTGGCCGACGAGGTTTTCCGTAATGTATACCGGAATCCATGACTTTCCGTTGTGAACAGAAATGGTGTTTCCAACCATCTCAGGAATAATTGTGGAGCAGCGAGAATATGTTTTTACCATTTTCTTGTCCGCGGCTCCAGACTTATTCATTTCGATAATCTTTTTGTAGAGCGATTTTTCAACAAAAGGCCCTTTTTTAACAGATCTTGACACAGTTAACTCCTAGCCTATTTCTTGCGACGTGAAATAATAAAATTGCTCGACGTCTTGCGCTTGTTGCGGGTTTTGTAACCCTTGCAAGGCTGACCCCACGGAGTAACCGGATTGCGTCCTTTGCCTGCGCCTTCACCACCACCAAGCGGGTGATCTACAGGGTTCATCGCCATACCGCGAACAGTAGGACGAACGCCCATCCAGCGACGATGTCCGGCTTTTCCAAGCTGAACGTTCATATGGTCTTCATTGCCTACAACGCCGATGGTCGCATAGCATCTGGCGTGAACTTTGCGCAATTCGCTTGAAGGAAGGCGGATTACAACATAGTCGCCTTCTTTGGCGGCGATCTGGGCTGAAGCTCCAGCAGAGCGGGCAAGCTGTCCGCCGCGGCCAAGGTTCAACTCGATGTTATGAATTGTAAAGCCTACCGGAATCTCGCCAAGCGGCAAAGCGTTTCCAACTGTAGGAGCGGCGTTTTCGCCGGCCATAATCTTCATTCCAACGGTAAGGCCTTTGGGCGCGATGATATAGCGCTTGTCTCCGTCGGCGTAATAAATCAAAGCGATGTTGGCGCTGCGGTTGGGATCGTATTCGATTGAATGAACAGTTCCCGGAATTCCGTGCTTGTTTCGCTTGAAATCAATTATGCGGTACTTCTGCTTGTGACCGCCGCCCTGGTGGCGCACTGAAATGCGTCCGCCAGCGCCGCGTCCGCCGCGGGAAGATTTGCCTGACGTCAATTTCTTTTCGGGTTTGTCGGCTGTCAGGTCGTCCCTGCGGAGGTCAACACGTCCGCGAGTACCAGGTGTAATTGGCTTAAATACTTTAAGAGCCATCTGATTCCCCTTAGTTATCTATTGTTCTATTCGAACAACTTAATTGTTTCGCCATCGGCTACGCGCACAATGGCCTTCTTGTAGCTGGCTGTCATGCCCTTGCTTCCGCGAAGGCGCTTTACTTTTCCGGCTACGTTGATTGTCGTGCAAGAAAGAACTTTTACGTTGAAAAGCTTTCTTACGGCTTCCTTAATCTGAATCTTGCTGGCGTCCGGGCGAACGATGAAAACATACTTGTTCTCTTCGCGAAGGGCGTTGGCTTTTTCAGTGATTACCGGCTCAATAAGAATGTCTGTGAATTCCATAATTATTCAGCCTCCTTTTTATCCGCGTAAAAGTCGCTAAGATTCTTGGCGGCGCTTTCAAGCAAGATTACCTTGCGGCCGTAATACAAATCATGCGCTCTGAGACGGTTGTATGAAAGGAAATGCACATTGTAAAGGTTGCGTCCAGCCTGCTTGATCTTGGCGTCGTCATCCTTAAGGATGATTACAGTGCGCTCGTCCTTGGCGAAATTGTCAAGAATCTTGACCAAGTCTTTAGTCTTTCCGCTTTCTACAGTGAAATCCTCAACTACAGTAAGCCTGTCAGACTGAGCCTGCATGCTCAAGATAGACTTCATAGCAAGGCGCTTTTCCTTTTTGGGAAGAGAGTAGCTGTAGTCTCTGGGCTTGGGTCCAAAGATAGTTCCTCCGCCAACCGTAATCGGAGACTTCTTGTCACCGCGGCGGGCGTTTCCTGTTCCCTTCTGTTTATACGGCTTTTTGTTAGATCCGTGCACTTCGGCACGAGTCTTTGTGCAAGCCGTTCCAACACGCTTGTTTGCTAATTCGTTTGTGATGGCGTAGTAAATGACGTCTTCATTTACCGGAAGGCCGAATACTTTGTCGTCGAGTGTAATTGTACGCAGCTCTTTTCCATCGGTTGAATAGACTTTCTTTTCCATAAATCTTTTCCTCCGCCTTATTTCTTAACCGCGGACTTGACGATCAGCGTGCAGTTTTTATTCCCGGGGACAGCCCCGCGAACCATGATAACCTTCAATTCGGGATCGATTTTAACGATCTTAAGGTTTTGAACCGTAACGCGCTCCGTGCCCATGCGTCCAGGCAACTTGATGTTCTTGAAGCTGTGGCCAGGAGTTGTACACTCGCCTGTTCCGCCCGGCTCTCTGTGGAATTTTGAACCGTGAGTGGCGCGTCCTCCGTGGAAGCCCCATCTCTTCATTACGCCCTGGAAGCCCTTTCCTTTGGAAGTGGCTGTAACGTCAAGAAAGCGAGTCTGTTCAAAAAGCTCGACGCCGATTTGGTCGCCAATCTTAACTTCGCCTTCAAAATCACGGAACTCTTTCAATGTTCTTTTGGGAGTAACGTTCTCTGTAAACTGTCCGGCGTACGGCTTCGAGACCTTTGACGGCTTTAAATCGTCAAGGCCAAGAACAACGGCGTCGTATCCGCAGTTTTCCTTTTTCTTTGTGGCAACGACTGTGTTAGGCTCAACGCGGATCACGGTTACTGGTGTCAGGTTGCCGCTTTCGTCGAATACCTGGGTCATGCCCACTTTTTTCGCTATCAGACCTTTCATCTGAAAATCTCCTATAGGTCGCCATCCCGGATCCACGGGACCGTGCCTTTTTTTATTGCAACAAGCGCTGCCGGCTTTAGCCTACAACGCTTATTGTTTAATTTCTACATCTACACCGGCTGGCAGTTCAAGCTTCATCAAAGAATCCATTACATCAGAAGAAGGATTCAAAATGTCAATAAGGCGTTTGTGCGTGCGCATTTCAAACTGCTCGCGTGACTTCTTGTTTACGTGAGGTGAACGAAGCACGGTAAACTTATTGATTCTTGTAGGAAGCGGAACGGGTCCTGCGACCTTTGCTCCAGCTTTCTGAACTGTTTGCACGATGGCTTTTGCGCTTTGGTCGATCAACTCTACGTCAAAGGCGCGAAGTCGAACGCGGATTTTGCCACTAGCCATGATTCCTCCAAAAAAAATATTTAAGAACAGGGCGCCAAGGCCCTGTTCTTAAATTGCAACTAACTACTCGATGATCTTTGTAACCTGGCCAGAGGCGATTGTGCGTCCGCCTTCGCGGATAGCGAGCTTGAGGCCTTCGTCCATAGCGATCGGGTGAATCAATTCACCTGTAATCTTTGTGTTGTCGCCCGGGTTAACCATTTCAACGCCGGCTCCCAACTCTACAGTTCCAGTGATGTCCGTTGTGCGGAAGTAGAACTGAGGGCGGTATCCAGAGAAGAACGGCTTTGCGCGTCCGCCTTCTTCGGCTGTCAAAACGTAAATCTGGGCCTCGAACTTTGTGTGCGGGTGGATTGAGTTGGGCTTGGCCAAAACCTGTCCGCGAACGACGTCTTTCTTTTCAACGCCGCGGAGAAGGATACCAACGTTGTCGCCCGGAATGCCCTGATCCAAAGTCTTCTGGAACATTTCGATGCCAGTGACAGTTGTGTCCTGTGTGGGGCGGATACCAACAATCTGAACGGCGTCGTTCATGTTTACTACGCCGCGCTCAATGCGTCCTGTAACTACAGTTCCGCGTCCAGAGATTGTGAAGATGTCCTCAATCGGCATCAAGAAGGGCTTGGCCTCGTCGCGAACGGGGTCGTCGAACCATGTGTCCATGGCTGTGAGCAATTCTTCGATGCACTTTGTGTTTTCGGGGTTCTCAGACTCGTTCAAAGCCTTGAAAGCTGAACCAGTGATAATCGGAGTGTCTCCAGAGAATCCGTACTTTTCGAGAGTTTCCTGAACGTCGGCAACGCAGAGCTCGAGCATGTCGGGGTCGGCGATGTCAGCCTTGTTCAAGAATACGATGATCTTGGGTACGCCTACCTGGCGGGCAAGCAAAAGGTGCTCCTTTGTCTGGGGCATAACGCCGTCTGTACCGGCGACTACGAGGATGGCGCCGTCCATCTGAGCGGCTCCAGTGATCATGTTCTTGATGTAGTCGGCGTGGCCCGGGCAGTCAATGTGAGCGTAGTGGCGCTTGTCTGACTGATACTCAAGGTGGCGGGTATTGATTGTAATACCGCGCTCTTTCTCTTCCGGAGCGTTGTCGATTTCATCATACTTGAGGGCGTGGTCACCGTACTTTTTAGCGCAGTACGTTGTGATAGCCGCCGACAATGTAGTCTTACCATGGTCTACGTGACCAATAGTACCAACGTTCATGTGAGGTTTGGTTCTTTCGAACTTCTCCTTTGCCATGTTTTTCTCCTTGCCGG